>Ga0134128_10000029_pt1 | contig 201099 bp, 142 predicted proteins | sample KB31754_FD_96462 | JGI IMG/M metagenome (GOLD analysis project Ga0134128, IMG submission 96462) | Terrestrial soil microbial communities with excess Nitrogen fertilizer from Kellogg Biological Station, Michigan, USA - KB3-175-4 | ecosystem: Environmental > Terrestrial > Soil > Unclassified ...
GCAATGCTTCACTGCCCAGAGTGCTCGGATAGCTTGCCAGGCCGCCAAGGCTATCCGCGAGTGCTTCGCGGATAAAGGCAGGGGTAGGGTGCTTGGGCTCACCTATGCCCAGACTGATCGGCGCATATTGGCTATTGGGCGTGACGCCGGCAAACAATTGGCGCAGTTTTTCAAACGGATAGGGGTGCAGCTTGGCGAGATGGGGATTCACGGCGATTGGCAATGTAACGCGGTCTGGAAGGGAGCAATCAGGGGCGAAGTGATTATACAGGCAGCAACGACTTTCCCATCAACAATACAGCCGGAATCTGGCATTATTACCAACAGCCAAAATGCCGGTTTAACACTTGTAAATGATATGATAGGGGCCTTTTGCGAGGCTGCCTCATTGCCGCTTTAGCCCTGTTTACCTTGCCAGCTTACGCTAAGAGTTGATAACGTGCGTTTAACTTCGATCAAATTATCGGGATTCAAGTCTTTCGTCGATCCCACGAATTTCCAGGTGCCTGGGCAACTGGTCGGTGTGGTCGGCCCCAACGGTTGCGGCAAATCCAACATCATCGACGCGGTGCGCTGGGTCTTGGGTGAATCCAAGGCTTCCGAGTTGCGCGGCGAATCGATGCAGGACGTGATTTTCAACGGTACCACCCACCGCAAGCCGGCTGGGCGCTCCTCGGTCGAACTGGTATTCGACAACAGCGCGGGCAAGGCCTCCGGCCAGTGGAGCCAATATGCCGAGATCGCCGTCAAGCGCACGCTGACGCGCGACGGCACTTCCACCTATTACATCAACAACCAGTCGGTGCGCCGGCGCGACATCCAGGACATCTTCCTCGGTACCGGCCTGGGGCCGCGTGCCTACGCCATCATCGGCCAGGGCATGATCTCGCGCATCATCGAAGCGCGCCCTGAGGAATTGCGCATCTTCCTGGAAGAAGCTGCCGGCGTCTCGAAATACAAGGAACGGCGCCGCGAGACGGAAAACCGCCTGCATGACACGCGCGAAAACCTGCAGCGCGTGGACGACATTTTGCGCGAACTGAACACCAACCTGGAAAAGCTCGAGGCACAGGCCGCCGTGGCCAAGCGTTTCCATGACTTGAAGGGTGACCAGGACGAAAAGCAGAAGCTGCTCTGGCTGTTGCGCAAGAATGAAGCCCAGGCCGAACAGGAAAAGCTGCAACGCGATATCGACAAGGCCAACACCGACCTCGAAGAGCAGAACGCCAAGCTGCGCCATGTCGAAGCCGAGCTGGAACACATGCGCCAGGCGCACTATGCTGCCGGCGACCGCATGCACACGGCCCAGGGCCACCTGTACCAGACCAATTCCGAGATTGGCAGCCTGGAAGCGCAGATCAAGTTCGTGATCGAGTCGCGCAACCGCCTGCAATCGCAATTGACCTCGCTGACGGCGCAGCGCGACCAGTGGCAGCGCCAGGGCCAGCAATTCCAGGACGATCTGGCTGAAGCCGAGATGAATCTGGAAGAGCATGCGATGCGTGTCGAGCAGTCGCAGGAAGCCGCACAGCAGCAGAACGACAGCCTGCCTGCTTTCGAGCAGGCCTGGCGCGAAGCACAATTGAAGACCACCGAATCGCGCGCCCGGATCATGCAGGTGCAGCAGCAGATCGAACTCGAATCGGCGCACCAGCGCAATGCCGGCAATGTGTTGTCCGGCCTGACGGTGCGGCGCGAACGCCTGCTGCAGGAAAAGAGCGGCATGAGCGCACCCGATGCGACGCATCTGGAAAACCTCAGGCTGCAGCTGGAAGAAAAGAAGGCCGCCTCGGAAGAGGCACACATGCAGCTCGAAGAGGCGCAAGAGCAGCAGCCCAAGGCAGAAGAGGAACGGCGCGCTGCACAGGAGCAGGTCAACAAGGAAACGGCTGCCAATGCCCAGCTCGAAGCACGTTTGGCCGCTCTGAAGCAGTTGCAGGAAAACGTGCAATCGCAAGGCAAGGTGCAACCCTGGCTCGACAAGCATGAACTGGGCAAGTTGCCGCGTCTGTGGCAAAAGCTGCATATCGAAGCCGGTTGGGAAACCGCGCTCGAAGCCGTGCTGCGCGAGCGTACCGCTGCGCTGGAGATGTCCAATCTCGATTGGGCCAAGGCATTCTTTTCCGACGCACCCCCGGCCAAGCTGGCCCTGTATTCCGCAAACGCCGGTGCGCCGGTGCCTGCCTCTGAAGCACCGGCCGGCCTGAAGCCTTTTGTGTCGCTGTTGCAATTGAATGACCCCGGCGTGCGCGCCCTGATGCAGGATTGGCTGCGCGACATCTATGCCGCCGACGATACCAATGCGGCCTTCGTTGACCGCAGCAAGTTGCCGGCCGGCGCCATATTCGTTACGCGCGAGGGCCATTCCATCGGCCATACCAGCGTGCGTTTCTATGCCTCCGATTCGGAGCAGGACGGCATGCTGGCGCGCCAGCAGGAAATCGAAAACATCACACGCCAATTGCGCGCCCAACACATGCTGGCCGACGAGGCACGCACGCGTTCGGTGCGTGCCGAAGCTGCCCTGTCACAATTGGTGCAAAAATTGCAAGAATTGCGCCAGCGCGATACCAGCCTGACGCAGACGGTGCACAGCCTGCAGATCGAGGTCATGAAGCTCTCTGAAGTGCAGGAGCGTTACACCCAGCGCAGTACCCAGATTGAGGGTGATCTCGCTGAAATCGGCGCCCAGGAAGCGGAGCAGCAACAGATCAAGGCGGAATCGGAAGCCAAGTTCGAGCAGTTGGATGTGGAACTGGCGCAGATCCAGGAATCACACGAAGACGGCCAGACTTCCTACCTCGCAAAAGAACAGCAATTGAATGAAGCCCGCCTGCGCCTGCGCGAACTCGAACGCCTGGCCCAGGAAGCGCAATTTGCGGAAAAGTCGCATCGCAACAAGATCGAGGAATTGAAACGCAGCATTGCCACCGCGCTGGAACAGGCCGCGCAATTGTTTGCCAACATGCAGCAAGGCCACCTGGAGCTGGAAAGCCTGGACGACCAGGCAGCCCAGGCCGGCCTGCAGAGCCTGCTGGACAAGCGTAGCGAGCAGGAGCGCGCCCTGGCTGACGCGCGCCATGAACTCGATCAATTGACGCAAAAGCTGCGCACCCAGGAAGAAACCCGCATGCAGGTCGAGCGTGGCTTGCAGCCGCAGCGCGAACGCATCATGGAGCTGCAGTTGAAGGAACAGGCCAGCCGCCTGAACCAGGAGCAATACGCCCAGCAATTGGCAGAAGCCCAGGCCGATGAAGCCGTGTTGTCCGAAAAACTGACCAGCGACATGCGTGCACCCTATCTGCAGGGCGAAGTTACACGCCTGACCAATGCCATTGCGGCGCTGGGCGCGGTGAACCTGGCGGCGCTGGACGAATTGGCCCAGGCTTCGGAGCGCAAGAATTTCCTCGATGCGCAAAACGCCGACCTGACCGAAGCCATGCAGACACTGGAAGACGCCATCCACAAGATCGACAAGGAAACGCGCGACCTGCTGCAAGACACGTTCGACAAGGTCAATCATCACTTCGGCGAACTGTTCCCCATCCTTTTCGGTGGCGGCCAGGCCAAGCTGATGATGACGGGCGAGGAAATCCTCGATTCCGGGGTGCAGGTCATGGCACAGCCACCGGGCAAGAAGAACGCCACCATCCATCTGCTGTCGGGCGGCGAAAAGGCTTTGACGGCCACGGCCCTGGTGTTCTCGATGTTCCAGTTGAACCCGGCCCCATTCTGTCTGCTCGACGAAGTGGACGCGCCGCTCGACGACGCCAACACCGAACGCTTCTGCAACATGGTCAAGCGCATGTCGTCCTATACGCAATTCCTGTTCATTTCGCATAACAAGATCGCCATGGAAATGGCACAGCAACTGATCGGTGTGACGATGCAGGAGCAGGGTGTGTCGCGCATTGTGGCCGTGGACATGGAATCGGCAGCGAATTTTGCCGACGTGCAGGCAGCGTGATCATTTAAGGGCAAGGAAACGCATGACCGATCTGTACATAAGCCTCATCGCAATCGGCGGCACCATTGTCGTTGGTGTCCTCATCTACAACAAGTGGCAGGAATACCGTGCCAAGAAGAGTGTCGAGCGCGCATTTTCGTCGAATCACGACGATGTGCTGATGGAGCAAAGACCTGACCCCGGCCAGGGAGAGCCGAGGGACTTTGGTGCCCGCGCGGAACCTTCCTTCGGCGGCGACGCTCCAACGGAGCCGATGTATGCGGAGCCGCCGGAACCAAACGGCGAAGATGTGCCCGGGCAAGAGCATGAGCCGGACCGCGCAGAACGCCAGGATGCTCCTGTGCAACCGCCATTGCCCGTTGACGATATGGTCGATTGCCTGATCCCGGTCGGTCTGGCAGGCAAGGTGCGAGGCGAACGCGTGCTGCAGGCGGCGCAGTCATTGCGCCATGTCGGCAACAAGCCGGTGCATCTGGTCGGTTTGCGCGAAGACGAAATCTGGGAAACGATTCAATCGGGAAATATCTACGTCGCCTTGAATGTCGGCATACAACTTGCTAATCGAAGCAGCATGCTCAATGAAATCGAATTTTCCGAACTGGTCGGCCACCTGCGCCAGTTTGGCGACCAGATCGACGCCGAAGCCGAGGTGCCGGACATGACGGCGGTCATGAAGCGTGCGCGCGGCTTGCAGCAACTGATCAATCAATTCGATGCCAAGCTGTCGGTCAATATCCAGTCCAACGGCGCACCCTGGGCCATCAATACCCTGCTGGGCGCGCTGGAACGCCAGGGATTCGATTTGCGTCCCGATGGCCGGCTCGTCATGCCTGACGGTGATGGTGGCATCCTGTTCAGCCTCTCGACCAACGAACCCTTGACCGCAGAAACCAGTTCACGCCTGACATTGCTGTTGGACGTGCCCACGGTTGCACCGGAGCGCGCAGCCTATGACGCGATGATCTCGTTCGCCAAGCGGCTTGCCTCGCGCCTGGGCGGCACCGTGGTCGACGATTCGAGCCAGGCGCTGTCCGATGAAGCGCTGCAGCAGATCGCCGGCCAGGTGGCCGACTTCTGCCGCGAAATGGATGCTGCAGGTGTGCCGGCCGGTTCGGTGCGCGCCTTGCGCCTGTTCAGTTAAAAAATTTCACATCCCATGACGACGTCGACACCAGATCAGGCAGGCTGGCAGGCACGCGGTGCCTGGCTCAAACAGGAATTGAACCGGCATAGCCACGCGTATTACGTACTCGATACCCCTACCATTCCCGACGCCGAATACGACAAGCTGTTTGGCGAGTTGCAGGCGCTGGAAGCCTTGCACCCTGAACTGATCTCGTTTGATTCGCCAACCCAGCGCGTCGGCGGCGCGCCGCTGGCCGAGTTCGAGGAAGTGCAGCATACCGTCCCGATGCTGTCGTTGAACAACGGCTTTTCCGAGGATGACATCGTCAACTTCGACCGGCGCGTGCGCGAGGGCTTGCAAGCTGCCGGTGCTGCGCCCGAGGGCGAAGTCGAATATGCGACCGAACTCAAGTTTGACGGCCTGGCGATTAACCTGCGCTATGAAAACGGCTTGCTGGTGCAAGCGGCCACCCGCGGCGATGGTGCAGCCGGTGAAAACGTCACGCAGAACATCCGTACCGTCAGGGATATTCCATTGCGCCTGCATGGCGACAAGATTCCCGCCGTGATCGATGTGCGTGGCGAAGTGCTGATGTACAAGGCCGATTTCGACAAGCTCAAGGCCAGCCAGCGTGCCGCCGGGCAAAAAGAAGCCGTCAACCCGCGCAATGCCGCTGCTGGCAGCTTGCGCCAGCTTGATTCGCGCATCACGGCCAAGCGTACCTTGCGCTTCTTTGCCTATGGCATCGGTACACTTGAAGGCATCGATATGCCGGCCTCGCATAGCGCCTTGCTCGACTGGTACAAGGAATTGGGCCTGTCGGTCTGCGCCGAACGCGCCGTAGTGCGTGGTGCACAGGGCTTGCTCGAATTCTTCCGCAGTATCGGAGAAAAGCGCCCAAGCCTGCCTTATGAAATCGATGGCGTGGTGTACAAGGCCAATCGTTTGGATCAACAACTGAAGCTTGGCTTCGTTTCGCGCGCACCACGTTTCGCGCTGGCACACAAGTTCCCTGCACAGGAAGCCTTGACCGTGGTGCAGGATATTGAAGTGCAGGTGGGGCGCACTGGTGCCATCACGCCGGTGGCGCGCCTGGTGCCCGTCTTTGTCGGCGGCGTGACGGTAACCAATGCCACCTTGCATAACGAAGATGAAATACGGCGCAAGGATATCCGCATCGGCGATACGGTCATCGTGCGCCGCGCCGGCGACGTGATCCCCGAGGTGCTGTCTTTCGTGCCCGAATCACGTCCAGCCGACGCCCGTGAATTCCTTATGCCGGCAAGTTGCCCGATCTGCGGTTCGCCCATCGTGCGCCCGGAAGACGAGGCCGTGGCGCGCTGTTCAGGCGGTGCCATCAAGTGTTCGGCGCAGCGCAAGGGCGCCTTGCTGCATTTCGTGGCACGCCGCGCGATGGACGTTGAAGGCCTGGGTGACCAACTGGTTGAACAACTGGTTGACCGCAATGTCGTTACCACGGCGGCAGATTTGTACAAGCTTGGCTTGACCTCATTGGCTGAACTGGACCGCATGGCGGAAAAGTCGGCGCAAAACGTCTTGAAGGCGCTGGAAAAGTCCAAGAAAACCACGCTGATGCGCTTTATCTATGCGCTCGGCATCCGCCATGTTGGTGAATCGACTGCCAAGGAATTGGCGCGCCATTTCGGCACGCTTGATGCCCTGATCGACGCGTCCGAGCCGGCATTGCTGGAGGTGGCCGATATCGGCCCGGTGGTGGCGCAATCGATCAAAGCCTATTTCTCCGATTCGCTCAATCTCGAGCTGGTACAACAATTGCGTGCATCAGGAATACATTGGCCGGAACAGGAGACGGAAAACAACCGTCCCCGGCCTTTGCTGGGGCAGACATTTGTCCTGACCGGTACCCTGCCCAATCTGTCGCGCGATGAAGCGCAGGCAATGATTGAAGAGCAGGGCGGCAAGGTGTCAGGTTCAGTATCCAAAAAAACAAACTACGTAGTCGCCGGTGCGGAAGCAGGGAGCAAACTCGCCAAAGCCGAAGAGTTGGGTATTGCGATACTCGACGAAGCGGGATTACATCAATTATTGAATAACTTAACGGACGCATCATGACAAAAATCAGGAAAGCAGTATTTCCGGTTGCCGGATTAGGCAGTCGATTTTTGCCGGCTACCAAGGCCGCACCCAAGGAAATGCTACCGATCGTCGACAAGCCCTTGATCCAGTATGCCGTCGAGGAAGCAGTGGCAGCCGGCATCACGGAAATGATCTTCATTACGGGCCGTAACAAGCGCGCCATCGAAGACCACTTCGACAAGGCCTATGAGCTCGAAGCCGAACTCGAAGCCGCCAACAAGCAAGCCCTGCTTGAACTGGTGCGCAACGTGATTCCGAAAAACATCAATTGCATCTATATCCGTCAATCGGAACCGCTGGGCCTGGGCCATGCTGTGCTGTGCGCCAAGCCCGTGGTCGGCGACGAGCCGTTTGCGGTTCTGCTGGCCGACGACTTCATGGACGTCGAGCGCGGCACCTTGCCGGTGCTGGCCCAGATGGCGGAAATCTTCAATCGCGAAGAGTCGAGCATGCTGGCGGTGCAGGACGTGCCGCGCAGCGATACCAAGCAATACGGTATCGTCAGCGTCACGCCTTACCAGACCAATCTGGAGCGCGTCGAAGGCATTGTTGAAAAGCCGACGCCGGAAAATGCACCGTCGACCCTGGCCGTCGTTGGCCGCTACATCCTCACCAACCGCGTGTTCCGCTTCCTCGAAGGCCTGGGCCGTGGTGCCGGCGGTGAAATCCAGCTGACCGACGGTATTGCTGCACTGATGGAAGTCGAACGCGTCATGGCTTACCGCTATGAAGGCACGCGCTACGATTGCGGCTCCAAGCTCGGCTACCTCAAGGCCACGGTAGCGATGGGGCGCAAGCACCCCGAAATCGGTGCAGCATTTGCCGAATTCCTCGATGCACAATGATTGAGCAATGAGCCGCCCATGACCAGCCACGCCATCCTCAAAATGGGCGACCCGCGCCTCTTGCGCGTGGCCGAACCCGTGCGCGAGTTCGATACGCCGCAGCTGCATGCATTGATTGTCGACCTGTTCGACAGCATGCATGCCGCCGGTGGTGTCGGGCTGGCGGCCCCGCAGATCGGCGTCAATCTCCGGGTGGTGATCTTCGGCTTCAAGAAAAGCGAACGCTATCCCGATGCGTCGCCCGTGCCGGAGACCATCCTGATCAACCCGGAATTGACCCCGATTTCGGACCAGAAAGAGGATGGCTGGGAAGGTTGCCTGTCGGTGCCGGGCATGCGCGGCCTGGTGCCGCGTTTTACCGGCCTGCGCTATCGTGGCTACGACCAGTTCGGCCGTGAAGTCGACCGTACGGTTGATGGTTTCCACGCCCGCGTGGTGCAGCATGAATGCGACCATCTCGATGGCTTGCTCTATCCCATGCGCATTACCGATTTCACCAAGTTCGGCTTTACCGAGGTGCTGTTCCCCGACATGGATCCGTCGGAAGACGATTGATGAAGGACGACCGCAAGTCCCGCAACGACGCACTGGTTGGCGCCAAGCGCAGGGCGTCGCGTTTCGAACGCAATGCCGTGACGCGCATCGGCAGCGAACATCGCTGGCACTGGAGCGACACCTATCACATGGTGTTGCGGCTGTCCTGGCCGCGCTTCTTCCTGCTGGTGGTTTGCATCTACCTGGGCGTGAACACATTGTTTGCGACGCTCTATTGGGCGGTGCCGGGTACCGTCGTCAACGCGCGCCCCGGTGCGTTTGCCGACGTCTTCTTCTTTTCTGTTGAAACGCTGGCCACGGTCGGCTACGGCGTCATGAGCCCGGGCTCGTTGTACGGGCACCTGGTCGCCTCGACTGAAATCGTGCTTGGCATGCTGGTGACGGCCGTGATGACGGGGCTGATGTTTGCGCGCTTTTCACGCCCGACGGCGCGCGTGCTGTTTGCGCGCAGCATGGTGGTGACCATGTTCAATGGCACACCGACCCTGATGGTGCGCGTGGCCAACGAACGCAATAACATGATCCTCGAAGCTTCGGTGCGCGTGACGCTGATCCGCCGCGAGCGCACGCTGGAGGGGGAAGTGTTTTACCGCGTCTATGACTTGAAGCTTGACCGCGACCGCAGCAGCGCCTTTGCGCTGTCCTGGACCGTCATGCACCGCATCGACGCAACAAGCCCGCTGCATAACAAGACCTCAGAAGACCTGGTGCTGGACGATGCCGTGTTCCATGTCGCCATTACCGGGCAGGATGAAACGCTCAATGACACCGTGCATGCGCGCGAGCTTTACGAGCCCGACGACATCGTATTCGGCAGCCACTATGCCGATATCCTGTTCGAGCCCGAGACCGGCAAATGGGCAATTGATTTCAGCAAGTTCCACGACGTGGCGAATGACCGGCGCGCGGTAGAGACCGACTAGAAATTCGAAAACAGCGCCGTCACGTTCGGCGCTCCCAGGCCTGTCACGTCGTCGTACCCACTCACGGCACTGCAAATGCCGCAAGCCGACGAGCTCAGGTTGTTCGATCCTGAAATCACATCATAAAACCCGGACGTCGAGCCCAGGATTGTCTTGGCCTGGTAAAGCAGGCCGTTGAAGCCGCCTGGCGTGGTGCTGGTCAGCCCCACCAGTGACGTGCCTTTGTTGTTCAGGTATTGCCCGAATAACGCGCCGATGCCGGCCCACACCGGCGCCGCCACGCTGGTGCCGCCCGCCATGGACCAACTGTTTTTGTAGTAGGTTGCCACGGCGCTGTATTGCGCATCAGCCACGGCGGAAACGTCCGGCGTGGCGCGTTTGCCGCCATTGGCGGCGATGGTCGTGTTGTCCAGCAGCGCGGTTTGCCAGGCGGGCATGGCAGCGTACAGGTTGGGCCCGCCACTGGAGTATTGCCAGGCGATCTCGCTGTCGCTCGCTACCCAGGCCACTGCCGTGATGCGCGTGCCGCCGACGGAGGTGACGTAGGGTGAGGCTGAAGGATATTGCGCCGTTGCCGTATAGCCGGTGTCGCCGCTGCTGGCGAAGAATACCGGTCCGCCTTGCGCCTGATAGCCTGCCAGCAATTGGTCTTGTGCCTGCTGGACACTTGTGCCGGCCTGGCCGCCTATGCTCATCGACACCACCGTCGCGCCCGGGATGTTGGTCGCGGCATAGGTCATGGCGGCATTGAGGTCGGCAAATGAAAAGCTCGCTGCAGTGAGGAGCACGATGTTTGCCTTGGGGGCGATGCCGTGCGCCATCTGCGTGTCGAGCTCGATTTCACGCCCCGCGTCGTTGCTGGCGACCGGGGCGGCGCCATTGGACAGGTCGATGTGCTTGAAGCAGGGGTTGTTCGTGTTGCACTGGGGCAGATTGTAGTATTTGCTGAACGTATTCAAGTCGTCGGCCACGTCGCCGCTTCCCGGTGGGTCGATGATGACGATGGTTTGTCCGGTGCCATCGAGGACCGCCGGAATGTTGTAGTGCGTGCGCAAGTCCGCCGGGGTGAGGGCGCCATTGACGCCGTGTCCACCTATGCCGAACAGGTCGACCGTGTTGACTGTCTTGCCCATGCCGACGCCGGAACCGGCGGTGACTGTGCCGGTGATGATGCCGGCCTGGATGCTGGCTACGGCAGCCTGGTTCAGGGTCAGGAGGTAGTTGACCACGGAACCATCCGCCTGGCCGTAGTTATAGGGAGCCCCGCTTTTTTCCAGCATGCCGAGATAGACATTGCCGCCCAATTCAAAATAGATGCGGTAAGCCTGCACCGGGCTTTCAGTCAAGGGCAGGGGATTGTTGGCCACCCACATGCGCAGACCTTGTACCGTGGAAATCGTGCCGTCGCCGGAAAAATCGGTTTCATAAGGGTAGTAAGGAGAACTGCCCAGCAGGCTGACAGGGAACAGATCGTCCAGCGTGCCATTGGCCTTGCACGGCGTAGGCGTTGTGCTGGTGGTATAGGCGGTGGATTTGGTGTTGTTGCAATCGTTGACGATGATCGTGTCGCTGGCGCGGTAGCCTTGCTTGACGATATAAGCGGAACCCGTTTGCCATTGGGCATTGGCGGAAAAGTTGTTGGCATTGACCCAGGTGCTGACCGGCACGGCGGCCTTCAATGTTTCAGGAGCGTTGTCCATCAAGCCGCTCAGGCTGACCGTGGCATAGTTGGAAAATACCGAAGAAGTCAGCGCGGTCTGGCCATCGGCCGCCAGATAGTCGACGTGGATCGTATTGTTGACGTAGGTGATGCGGCGCTGTGCCGCAGCAGCCAGCAGCATGATCTGGCCATTTTGCAGCACACGTGTCGGGCCGGGCGAGGAAAACGTCAGTCCGGCATCGAGCGAGGTGAATACAGGTGTTTCGATCTGCGGTCCGTTGATCGGTGATGCAGGCAGCACGCCAGTCGAATTGGCGTAGATGTAATTGCTGCCCGATACAAGGGTGCCTCCGCCATAGGGGAAGTTGAACACCAGGGTTGCTTCGCCACCATGCAAGGCCGTGCTTTCGAAGATCGCTTCATTGGTGAAATTGGCGATGGTGATGCTGATTGTGCCCTGGATGTTCGACAGGTCGGTGCCACTGGTGATTGTTGCCAGCAGGGTGCGCGCACCTGCTGCGGCGGCCGGCCCGGCATAGATGGACGCGTCGACGGTTGCCGTGAAATCCTGCGCCACAGTAACACGATTGGCGACCAGGGCAGCATCGATCTGCCCCTGTACTGTGGTGTTGGCTTGGGCTCCTGCCATGATGGCGAGCGCGGCATCGGCTCGGGTCAAGCTGCCGCTATCGATGGCATTGACCCAGAAAGTCAAACCGCTTTGTGCCGGGGCGCGCCCCAGCACGTTCTGGAAAATCGCGCTGACGAAATCCGTGGTGCTACCTGCGCCGTATAGCGCCTGCGATTCGGCACTGGTGCCGAAGCTGTCGATCAGATTCTTGAGTGCTGTATTGCTGCCATAGGCTTGCGCCAGGCTGGCGATGTCGGTTGGCGCATGGTCTGCCTGCAGTGCAGCGGAAAAATTGGCCAGGCCATTGGGGTCGGCAGGACGGCCGAAGTAGGCAATGTAAAGCTGCTGGACTTCGGTTTCGTAAGCCGTCGCAATAGAAGAGCTGGTTTTGCGCTGCGCAGCGGCAGACTTGTTGCTCGTACCATCACTTTCCGACAGTTTGTCCGTACCGCCGCATCCAGCCAGCAGGGCGAATAGCGCGGCGCAAGCAAAAACTTTCTTCAACGCATTCCCCTTCAGGCGGAAATTCGAGCAGACGGATCAAGGGCGCTAGAACTTTTCTTCGGCGCCGAGATAGCGCCATTGGCCCTCAGGCAAATTCCCCAGCAACACTTTACCGATGCGGATACGCTTCAGGCCCACCACTTTCAGTCCCACCGCTTCACACATGCGGCGGATCTGGCGTTTCTTCCCTTCCTTCAGGACGAAGCGCAACTGGTCGGCATTCTGCCATTCCACCTTGGCCGGCAGCAAAGCCTTGCCATCGAGCGACAGGCCGTGATTGAGCCGTTTCAATTCGCTTTCGGGCAGTGCTCCCGGCCGCGTGTATTTCACGCGCACCAGGTATTCCTTTTCCACAGTGGAGTCTTCGCCGATCAAATGCTTGGCTACACGGCCATCCTGGGTCAGGATCAGCAAACCGACCGAGTCGATGTCGAGCCGCCCTGCGGGCACCAGGCTTTTCAACTGGCTGCCATGGAATTTGGTTGGCGAACGGTCTTCCTTCCACTGGTTTTCCGGTTTGACCAAGACCACGGCCGGCTGGTAACCGTCTTCGGCCTGGCCGCTGACATAACCCAGCGGCTTGTTGATCATGATCGTGACGCGCTTGGCCTGCTCGGCCGATGCCTGCCGTTCCACCGTGATGCGCTGCTGCGGCAACACCTTGCTGCCAAGTTCGGAAACAACCTGTCCGTCAACGCGCACCCAGCCGCGCGCGATCCATTCGTCGGCTTCGCGGCGCGAGCACAGGCCGAGTTCCGACATGCGCTTGGACAAGCGTAAAGGTTCGTTCGACATATTGTTCTGCTTTTTCTGCTTTTTCTGTCTATATCTGCAATGCTTCCAGAAGTTCAGTTTCCAGCTGAATCTGGCTGCGTGCATTGTTGAGCACGGGCCCGTCGACCAGGAACACGTCTTCGACGCGTTCACCCAGTGTCATGACCTTGGCCGTGTGCAGGTTGATCTTGTACTTGGTCAGCACGTTGGCAATGGAATACAGCAAGCCGTTGCGGTCTGAGGCGGAAACCGACAGCAGGTAATACTGGCCGCGCTCGTCGGGGCGCAAGTCCACCGTCGGTGTGACGGGGAAGGTGCGCGACAGTCGCGACAGCCGTCCCTTGGCCGGCGGCGGCAGGTTTTCTTCCGACTTCAGCACTTCGGACAATTCGTGCTCGACCAGGCTCATGATGTCGCGGTAATTGTTGGCGAACATGGTTTCGGTGACGAGGAAGGTGTCGAGCGCATAACCGTGGCGCGTGGTGTGGACCTTGGCGTCAAGGATGCTGAAATTCTTGCGGTCGAAATAGCTGCAGATGCGCGCGAACAGGTCGGGCTGGTCCCTGGAGTAGACTGCCACCTGCAAGCCTTCGCCGATGGCTGCCAGGCGGCATTTCACCACGGGCACCGGGGAGTCAACCTTGTCGTACAGCGCGCGCGTCTGCCAGGCAATGTCGGCGGCGTCGTGGCGCAGGAAATAGCTGATGTCGAGCTCACGCCACAGGCGCTCGTGGGCATCGCTTTCCATGCTGTAGAGGCGCAGGGTCTTCAGCGCCTCATCCTTGCGGTTGGCCAGTTCATGGTCGGTGCTGTTGCTCTCGCCGCCCAGCACGCGCAAGGTCATGCGGTACAGGTCTTCGAGCAGTTTGCCCTTCCAGGCATTCCACACCTTGGGGCTGGTGCCGCGGATGTCGGCTACCGTCAGCAGGTAGAGTGCCGTCAGGTGCCGTTCGTCGCCGACGAGTTCGGCAAAATCGGCAATCACGCGCGGGTCGGACAGATCCTGCTTTTGCGCCAGTTGCGACATCGTCAGGTGATGCTGCACCAGGAACACCACGAGACCGGTGTCTTCTTTCGACAGGCCATGGTCCTTGCAGAAGCGCCTTGCATCGTCCATGCCCAGGATGGAATGGTCGCCGCCACGGCCCTTGGCAATATCGTGGAACAGTGCCGCGATGTAGATCAGCCAGGGCTGGGCGAAGTTGGCCATCAGGTGGCTGCAATACGGGTATTCATGCGCATGTTCCGGCATGGTGAAGCGCCGCACGTTGCGCACCACCATCATGATGTGCTGGTCCACCGTATAGACGTGGAACAGGTCGTGCTGCATCTGGCCGGTGATGTGGCGGAATGGCGGCAGGTAACGCCCGAGTACACCGCTCTGGTTCATGCCGCGCAGGGCATGTGTCACCCCTTGCGGTGCCTGCAGAATCTGCAGGAACAGCTCACGGTTGCGCGGATCGCGGCGGAAGGCCGTGTTGATCTTGTCGCGCGCATGCCAGAGCGCACGCATGGTGCGCGCAGTCATGCCTTTCAGTTCCGGATGCAGGGCCAGCAACAGATACACTTCAAGTATGGCCGAAGGCTTGCTGATGAAAGTGTCTTCCTGCGCGATGTCGATCAAGCCGTTGATTTCGTTGAACTCGGCCGCGAGCGGTTGCGGCTGGCCGCGCTGGGGGAACAGCTGGGCACCGATGTTCTGCAACAAAATGGTGTTCAACTGGGTCACCACCTTGGCGGCCCAATAGTAGCGTTGCATCAGGTATTCGCTGGCGCGGCGCGTTTCCGTGGTCTTGAAGCCGAAGGTTTCCGCCACCGGCGTCTGCACGTCGAATACCAGCCGGTCTTCGCGCCGTTTGGCGTGGATGTGCAGTCGGATGCGGATGTCCTTGAATGCGCGTTCCTTTTGCAGCAATTGGCGCGCTTCGGCCTGGGTGATCAGGCCACGCTCGGCCAGCTTGCGCCAGGAATCGCCCAGTCCGGCAGCCTTGGCCACCCAGAGAATGACTTGCAAATCGCGCAAGCCACCCGGGCTTTCCTTGCAGTTGGGTTCCAGGCTGTAAGGCGTGTCTTCGTACTTGACGTGGCGTTGGCGCATTTCCAGTGTCTTGGCCTGGAAAAAAGCTCGCGGGTCCATTGCCGCGCTGCAGCGGTCTTGCAGGAATTCAAACAGTTTGCGGCTGCCGGTAACGCGGCGCGCTTCGAGCAGGCTGGTTTGCACCGTGATGTCGGCGGCCGCTTCGATCATGCATTCTTCGACCGTGCGTATGCTGTGGCCGATCTCCAGGCCGATATCCCAGAACACGCGCACCAGCTCTTCGAGCTTGGTTTGCAAGGCCGGGCCGGGCTGGCCATCGAGCAGGATCAATACGTCGACGTCGGAATAGGGAAACAATTCGCCGCGGCCATAGCCGCCGACGGCAACCAGGGCGGCATTCGATGCGGACAGGCCGAACGATTGCCAAAGCTGCGTCAGTGCGACATCAACACTGGCGCGCAAGTCGGACAACAGCTTTTCCGGTTTGCCGCCAGCCTGGAATTGATCGATGACGGCCTGGCGGCGAGCCTTGAGCTCTTCCTTGATCGTGGGCGCCAGGCGGTTATTCCATTTTGCGCCTGCCGCTGCCGGCTCAGGCATGGGCGACCTGTCTGGCTTCCGTGCCTTGCGTGATGAAGGCGGGGGGGGCGGGCATGCCGGCGGAAGAGGTCAGCACTTCGTAGCCGGTTTCAGTGACGAGCACGGTATGTTCCCATTGGGCCGACAGGCTGCGGTCCTTGGTCTTGATGGTCCAGCCATCGGGCATTTCCTTGATGTCGCGCCGGCCGGCGTTGATCATGGGCTCGATGGTGAAGATCATGCCGGCTTGCAGCTTGGTCAGCGTGCCGGGGCGGCCATAGTGCAACACCTGCGGCTCTTCATGGAAGATCTTGCCGATGCCATGGCCGCAAAATTCGCGCACCACGCTGTAGCCGGCTTTTTCCGCATGCTGCTGGATCACGTGGCCGATGTCGCCCAGGTAGGCGCCCGGCTTGACCTTGGCAATGCCCAGCCACATGCATTCATAGGTGATGTCGGTCAGGCGGCGCGCCAGGATGGAGGGTTCGCCGACGTAGAACATGCGGCTGGTGTCGCCATGGTAGCCGTCCTTGATGACGGTGATGTCCAGGTTCACTACATCGCCATTTTTCAACACCTTGTCGCCCGGGATGCCATGGCAGATCACGTCATTGACCGACGTGCAGATCGCCTTGGGGTAGGGGGTGTAGCCCGGCGGGCAATAATTGAGCGGTGCGGGGACGGTCTGCTGCACGTTGACCATGTATTCATGGCACAGGCGGTCAAGTTCGCCTGTGGTGATGCCAGCCTTGACATGAGGCGTGATGAAATCCAGCACCTCGGAAGCCAGCCTGCCGGCCACGCGCATGCCGGCGATGTCGTCGGCGGTTTTTATCGTAATGGACATAAAGAGTACCCGGGGCTGCACAAAAGCAGCTAATTTGCATCGATCAAGGAAGAATTATAGTCCAGCATGGCAATATCTGTGTGCTTGCCCCAGTTGACTTGCCGGTTTGGCATGTTGCCGGCAATGCATGTGATTTCAATTGGGGACTTGATAGATGTACTGATAGTAAGGTAGAATCTTGGGTTAGCTTGAAAAGGCTAATTAACTTTTATTTTTGAAATCGCGAGCTCGCCCAAAAAAGGGTGCCTGAATCACAAACATGAATTCAGGTCACTGGGCGGGTTCAAGACCCAACCCTGGAGAATAGTATGTCCGTCACCATGCGTGAAATGCTGGAAGCCGGTGTCCATTTCGGCCACCAAACCCGTTTCTGGAACCCCAAGATGGCCCCGTTCATTTTCGGCCATCGCAACAAGATCCATATCGTCAATCTGGAAAAGACCCTGGGCATGTACCAGGAGGCGATGAAGTACATCCGTCAACTGGCTTCGAACCGTGGCACGATCCTGATGGTCGGCACCAAGCGCCAAGCCCGTGAAATCATGGCTGCAGAAGCCCAACGTTGCGGCATGCCTTATGTCGACCAGCGCTGGCTGGGCGGCATGCTGACCAACTTCAAGACGATCAAGACTTCGATCAAGCGTCTGAAGGACATGGAAGCTGCGCTGGAAGACGGTTCGGCTGAAAAGATGAGCAAGAAGGAAGCCCTGATGTTCCAACGCGAAATCGTCAAGCTGCAAAAGGCGATCGGCGGTATCAAGGACATGGGTGGCGTGCCTGACGCGATCTTCGTCGTGGACGTCGGCTACCACAAGGGCGCCATCACCGAAGCCGCCAAGCTGGGCATCCCGGTCATCGGCGTGGTCGATACCAACCACTCGCCTGAAGGCGTCACCTACGTGATCCCTGGCAATGACGACTCCTCGAAGGCCATCACGCTGTACGCCCGTGGCGTCGCTGATGCGATCCTGGAAGGCCGCGCCAATGCCACGAACGAACTGGTTGAAGCGGTCAAGGCCGGCGGCGACGAATTCGTCGAAGTCGAGCAAGCTTAATAAAAAAGGGTGTGAAGGAACGCCCTGCGTTCCCCGCACCGAGCAAGATGGGATGGGGCTTACTTCAAGTATCGCCCCATTTTTTTAAGCAAATTTTGAAGATATCGTGAATTCGGCACCATTTTGGGTGCCATCAAGTTAGGAGATTGATATGGCGGCAATTACAGCAGCAATGGTGGGTGAACTGCGCGCAAAGACTGATGCGCCGATGATGCAATGCAAGAAGGCATTGACCGAAGCCGACGGCGACATGGTCAAGGCTGAAGAAATCCTGCGCGTCAAGCTGGGTACCAAGGCATCGGCCGCGTCTTCCCGTATCACGGCTGAAGGTGTCGTGGCTGCCTACATCAATGGCGGCGTCGGTGCTTTGCTCGAAGTCAACTGCGAAACCGACTTCGTGACCAAGAACGACGACTTCCTGGCCTTGGCCAACAACAGCGTCAAGCTGGTGGCTGACCACAACCCGGCCGACGTGGCTGCACTGGCTGCCCTGCCTTTCGATGGCAAGACCCTCGAAGAAGTGCGCGCCGCCCTGGTTGGCAAGATCGGCGAAAACATGTCGTTCCGCCGTTTCAAGCGTTTCGAAACGACCGGCAAGCTGGTTTCCTACCTGCACGGCACGCGTATCGGCGTTGTGGTCGAATTTGACGGCGCCAGCGAACAAGTCGGCAAGGACGTGGCCATGCACATCGCGGCAATGAAGCCGGTCGCCTTGTCGTCTGCCGACGTGCCTGCCGAGTTGATCGAAAAGGAGCGTTCGGTTGCAACGCAAAAGGCTGCCGAATCGGGCAAGCCGGCCGACATCGTCACCAAGATGGTCGAAGGTTCGGTGCAGAAGTACCTGAAGGAAGTGTCGCTGCTGGACCAGGTGTTCGTGCGTGCCGAAGACGGCAAGCAGACCGTGGCGCAAATGCTCAAGGCCAACAACACCACGATCAAGAGCTTCACCATGTTCGTGGTCGGCGAAGGCATTGAAAAGAAGGTTGACGACTTTGCTGCCGAAGTGGCGGCGCAGGTCGCCGCTGCAAAGCAGGCGTAATCAGAAAACGGGCCGCGAGGCCCGTTTTTTTAGAGCTTGATGCAAAGCCACAGCCGGCTTGATCGGCACAGGTTTTGCAGCAGGTTCTGCAGTTGCGGGAATATTCACAGGCAGCCTGGAGGTGCTGCTCTGGTTTAGTCGCTCCCGTTCAGTTAAGATTCAGCAGATTTCATAATTGTTTGGCATCGTTCCAACCGTTACCGGATGCACGATTGTGAGATTGCAGCAAAGCAATGCAGGCAATACCCGTAATACCCACCAGGATCATTTTAGGAGCCCATCTATGACCAACCCAGCTTACAAACGCGTCCTCCTCAAACTTTCCGGTGAAGCACTGATGGGAGATGATCCCTACGGCATCAATCGCGCCACAATCGAGCGCATGGTGGCGGACGTGACCGAGGTGGCGCGCTTGGGCGTGGAATTGGCCATCGTCATTGGTGCCGGCAATATCTTCCGCGGCGTCGCCCCCGGCGCCCAGGGCATGGACCGCGCCACAGCCGACTACATGGGCATGCTGGCCACCGTCATCAATTCCCTGGCCCTGGCGGACGCCATGCGCCAGGCCGGCAGTATTGCCCGCGTGATGTCGGCCATCGGCATTGAACAGGTTGTCGAGCCGTATGTCCGTCCCAAGGCCTTGCAATATCTGGAAGAAGGCAAGATCGTCATTTTCGCAGCCGGAACGGGTAACCCATTTTTCACCACCGATACCGCCGCTGCCTTGCGTGGCTCGGAAATCGGTGCGGAAATCGTGTTGAAAGCGACCAAGGTTGATGGCGTCTACAGCGCCGACCCGAAAAAAGACCCCGAAGCCACGCGTTACGCCACAATTTCTTTCGATGAAGCAATTGCCAAGCGGCTTCAAGTCATGGATGCTACGGCTTTTGCCTTGTGCCGCGACCAGAAATTGCCGATCAAGGTGTTTTCCATCGTCAAGCCTGGTGCCTTGCGCCGTGTCGTGATGGGCGAGGACGAAGGCACGCTGGTGCACGTGTAAGAATAGAAGCAAATTTAGGAGAAGAGCATGTCAGTTGCAGATGTAAAGAAGACCGCAGACCAAAAGATGCACAAGTCGATCGAAACCCTGAAGGGCGACTTGGCCAAGGTCCGTACCGGCCGTGCCCACGTCGGCATCCTCGACCACGTGATGGTCGACTACTATGGCAATCCCACCGCCATCAACCAGGTCGCCAACCTGACCCTGGTCGATGCACGTACCATCGGCGTACAGCCGTGGGAAAAGAAGATGCTGCAAGCCATCGAGAAAGCCATCCGCGAGTCCGACCTGGGCTTGAATCCGGCAACGCAAGGCGACATGATCCGCGTGCCGACGCCGCCCCTGACCGAAGAACGCCGCAAGGAAATGGTCAAGCTGGTCAAGAGCGAAGCCGAAACGGCCAAGATCGCCATCCGCAATGTGCGCCGCGATGCCAACGAAGGCTTGAAGAAACTGTTGAAGGACAAGGAATGCTCGGAAGACGATGAGCGCCGTGCCCAGGATGACGTGCAAAAGCTGACCGACAAGTTCGTCGCTGAAGTCGACAAGCTGGCCGCTGAAAAAGAAAAGGAATTGATGACGGTGTAAGCCGTTATCGGCGGATTTGGCGGGTGCCGTGCGTGTTTGAAGTGACATGGCACTCGTTTGTAAAACTCTGCAAGTTGATTCGCCAAGGTCATACAGTTGCAGTAAAGTAGGGCGCTTTGCCCGGTATTTTCGGCATTTCCAAAAGTTAGATCCATGACGTCTTCCAGCTCCACACAAGCGGTACCGGAAATCTACGCGGTGCCGCGCCATATTGCCATGATTATGGACGGCAATGGACGCTGGGCGACCAAACGCTTTTTGCCCCGCGTGGCCGGCCACGTCAAGGGTGTCGAGGCGGTGCGCGGCATTGTTGAGGCTTGCGCGCTGCGCGGTGTCGAATATCTCACCCTGTTTGCCTTCAGTTCGGAAAACTGGCGCCGCCCGGCCGATGAAGTCACCTTGTTGATGCGCCTGTTCGTCACGGCATTGGAGCGCGAGGTCGGCAAGATGCACGCCAACGGTATCCGCCTGAAGGTGGTGGGCGACTTGAGCCGTTTCGAGCCCAAGCTGCAAGCCATGATCGCCGAGGCGATGCAAAAGACCGAGAACAACACCCGCCTGACGGTGACCGTCTGCGCCAACTACGGCGGCCGCTGGGACATTTTGCAGGCAGTTGAAAAAATGCTGGCCGCAAATCCCGGCATGACGGCGCCAACAGAAGAGGAACTGGCGCCCTTTCTGGCCCTGGCCTATGCGCCAGAACCCGACCTTTTCATCCGCACCGGCGGTGAAGAACGCATCTCGAACTTCCTGCTCTGGCAATTGGCCTACTCCGAATTGTATTTCGTCGACACTTACTGGCCTGATTTCGATTCGGCTGAGCTGGACAAGGCTATCGCCTCCTACCAGAACCGCGAGCGCCGCTTCGGCCGCACCAGCGAACAATTGCTTGAGCAAAAGAAGGCATCCTGATGCTGCGTACCCGGGTCATTACGGCCGTCATTCTGTTGGTGGTCTTGTCGGCAATCTTGTACGTCAATTCCTTTCCCGTGCTCGCCCTGGCAGTGGCAGCGTTCTGCTTTGCGGCAACCTGGGAAGGCGGACGCCTGTTCGGCGCGAAGTATCCCTTGGTCGGCGCTGCTGCCTGGACTGCCGTATTGCTGTTCCTGGAGTTTCACGATAGGTCGATGTGGGCAGCACCGAACCCCGCACAGCGGCCTCTGGTGATGCTGGCCACCGCCAGCGCAGCCATCTGGGTCGTGCGCTTGACGCCTTCATTGTCCATTGGCCTGCCATCATTGAAGACCGCCGGCAACTGGACCTTGAGCTTTATATACGGTTTGGCCGTACTGGCCTGCTTTGTCGCCATCCTCGTGTTGTTCCAGCATTCTGCGCTTTACCTGTTCTCTGTCATGGCCCTGGTCTGGCTGGCCGACATTGGTGCCTATTTCTCCGGCAAGGCATTCGGCAAGCGCAAGCTCGCCCCCTCGATTTCCCCCGGCAAGTCCTGGGAAGGCGTGATCGGCGGCTGGCTCGCGGTGTTGCTCGTGGCCGGCGGCTCGACCTTCGTGCCGCAACTGGCCGACACCTTTTCCCCGTATCTTCTCGCGGCCCTGGGCTGGGCCGGCTGGTTTGCCGTGATGACCCTGATCGTAGGCGCGAGTGTGGTGGGCGACCTGTTCGAATCGCTGCTGAAGCGCCGCATCGGCATGAAGGACAGCAGCAATCTGCTGCCTGGACACGGCGGCGTGCTCGACCGTATCGACGCCTTGATCCCTGTATTGCCGCTGGCGGTGCTGTGTGGGCATTGGATGTAAGACCATGCAAAACATCACGATACTCGGTTCAACAGGTTCGATAGGCGTTTCGACGCTCGATGTCATTGCGCGCCACCCCGAACGGTTCGCCGTCCATGCGCTGACGGCCCACAGCAAGGTCGACGAGCTGGCGCGCCAGTGCCTGCAATTCAAGCCGCAGGTGGCCGTGGTCGGTAGCGCTGAAGCGGCGTCCCGGCTGGAAGCGATTCTGAAAGAGCAGGGCAGCCGAACCGAAGTTGCCTATGGGCAGGAAGCCTTGTGCCAGGCGGCATCCGCGGAAGGCTGCCACGCCGTGATGGCCGCCATCGTCGGCGCGGCTGGTCTTGCTCCGACACTTGCTGCCGCACGCGCCGGCAAGAAGGTGCTCCTTGCCAACAAGGAAGCACTGGTCATGTCGGGCAGCCTGTTCATGGACGCGGTGGCTGCCAATGGCGCCGTGCTGATGCCGATCGACAGCGAACACAATGCCATTTTCCAGTGCTTGCCTGCCAGTTATGACCGTCGCCCCGGCGCGCATGGGGTGAGCAAGATCATCCTGACTGCCTCGGGCGGCCCTTTCCTGCGTCGTGCGGTCGAGACGCTGGAAGACGTGACGCCCGAACAGGCCGTGGCGCATCCCAAGTGGGTCATGGGGAGAAAGATTTCGGTCGATTCGGCCACGATGATGAACAAGGGCCTGGAAGTGATCGAGGCGCATTGGCTGTTCGGCGCCCCGGCGGAGCAGATCGAGGTCCTGATCCATCCGCAAAGCGTGGTGCACTCGATGGTGTCCTACGCTGACGGCTCGGTGCTCGCGCAAATGGGCAACCCCGATATGCGCACGCCGATCGCACATGCCCTCGCTTTCCCGGAGCGGATGGAGTCGGGGGTTGCGCCCATCGATTTGGTGAAAATCGGCCAGTTGATTTTTGAGCAGCCAGATTTCGAACGCTTCCCCTGCCTGCGTCTGGCCTATGAAGCCCTGCGCGCCGGCGGCACCGCGCCAACAATATTGAACGCCGCCAACGAAATTGCGGTCGAAGCGTTTTTGGATGGCCGCATGGGGTTCCGCATGATCGACAGATTGATCGCCAGGGTGATGGACAAGTTGCCGCACGAAGCGGCTGACAGCATAGGCGCGGTGATGGAAAAGGATGCTGCCGCGCGTCGCCTGGCTAATGAATTGATGCAAGCATGAACAACGTCTTCCCCTTCGTCGTTGCCTTTGCCATCCTGGTCAATGTTCATGAACTGGGGCATTACTTCGTGGCGCGCTGGTGCGGCGTCAAGATCCTGCGCTTCTCCATTGGCCTCGGCAAGGTGGTCTTTTCGCGCCGCTTTGGCCCGGACCAGACCGAATGGGCGATTTCAATGATCCCCTTGGGTGGTTACGTCATGATGCTGGACGAACGTAACCAGGACTTGGCAAACGCTTCTGAGAGCGACCTGAAGCGTGAATTCACGCGCCAGAGCGTTTGGCGCAGAATGGCCATCGTCGCTGCCGGACCGGCCGCCAATTTCCTGCTCGCCATTGTGGTGTTGTCCTGTCTGTTCATGAAGGGCACGCCCGATTTTGCGGCAAACCTGCGCGTGGTGCCGGAGCATTCGGCGGCTTATGATGCTGGTCTGCACGGCGGAGAGCATGTTTTGACCGTCAACGGCAAAGCGATACGCGGCTGGTCGGATTTGCGTTGGAATGTCATGCAATCCGCGCTGGACAAGAAGCCGGCGCAACTTGAATTTGAGCGAAGCGATGGCAATCGCGGCTCGGCCGCCATTACCCTTGATGGCTTGACGGCCAAGGACATTGAAGGCGACTTCATGGCCAAGGTCGGCCTGGAGCCGGTTTGGCCCAAGGCAGAAATTGTCGACGTTGTGCCGGGCGGCCCTGGCATGCGCGCAGGCCTGCATCAAGGTGATTTGATTCTTGCGGTCAATGGCAAGCCGGCAGTCGATACGGAAGACGTCATCAAGACCGTGACGTCCTTACCCGGCAAGTCGGTAACCTTGACTATTAAACGGGGCGCTACGAACCTCGATATTGGGGTTGTCCCGGATGCGGTCAAAGAGGGCGACCGGACCGTCGGACGCATCAATATCCACTTCGGCAAGGTGGAAAGCATTTCGGTGGAACACGGCCCATTCGAGTCTTTTGGACTGGCTGCACAGCGCACCTGGGAAATGAGCGTTTTGCAAGTTACGATGATTGGCAAAATGATAACCGGTTCGGTTTCCTGGCGGAATATCAACGGGGTCATTTCCATTGCCGACTATGCCGGGCAAGCTGCCCAGGCAGGGCTCACGACCTACCTCAGCTTTCTGGCCTCGATAAGCATTGCCATCGGGGTCATGAATCTCTTGCCCATACCGGTTTTAGACGGGGGGCTTTTGCTGTATTATTCGCTGGAAGTTTTGACCAGACGGCCGATTCCCCGACGATTTGGCGAAATAGCGCAAATCGCGGGTATTGTCATGCTTGCGACCTTGATGACTGTTGCGCTTTTCAATGATTTCGTCCGTCTTGATCTGGTGAAGAAAATTGCTGAACTTGTCGGTGCCGCCTGACCGCCAAGCTTATTAAACAGAACAACATCCAATGAAATTCTATTCCGAGCGTTTTTCCCTGCCGTTTTTTCCACGTCGTTTGATTGCCGCAGCCGCTCTGGCCATGTGCTCCAGCCATGCCTTCGCCATTGAGCCGTTCGAAGTCAAGGACATCCGGGTCGAGGGTTTGCAGCGTACGGAAGCCGGCACGGTGTTCAATTACCTGCCCCTGAAGGTTGGCGAAACCTACAACGACGACAAGGGCTCGGCAGCGATCAAGGCGCTGTATGCCACCGGTTTGTTCAAGGATATCCGCATCGAAGTCGAAGGCAACGTGCTGGTGGTGGCCGTCGAAGAACGCCCGACCATCAATACCGTGAACTTCACCGGTGAAAAGGAATTCGAGAAGGACGCACTGGTCAAGGGCTTGAAGGAAATCGGCATCGGCGAAACCAAGATTTTCGACCGCTCGCTGGTCGAACGCGCCGAGCAGGAGTTGAAGCGCCAATATCTGTCGCATGGCTTGTATGGCGTGCAGATCACGACTACCGTGACGCCGATCGAACGTAACCGTGTCAACATCGCTTTTGCGATTGAAGAAGGTGACGCCGCGCGCATCAAGCAGATCAAGTTCGTCGGTAACCATGTGTTCTCGGACTCAGAATTGCTCAAGCAGATCAAGCTGTCGACGCCTGGCTGGTTCACCTGGTATTCCAAGTCCGACCAGTATTCCAAGCAAAAGCTGTCTGGCGACATCGAAACGCTCAAGTCCTACTACCTTGACCGTGGCTATCTCGAAATGCAGATCGAGTCGACCCAGGTTGAAATCACCAGCGACAAGAAAGACATCTACCTGACGGTCAATATCACCGAAGGTGAGAAGTACACCATTTCGAACATCAAACTCGAAGGTGAGATGCTGGGCCGCGAAGAGGAATTCAAGAAGTTGATGCTGCTCAATGCAGGCGATGTCTATTCCGGCCAGAAACTGACCGATAGCACCAAGCGCATTTCCGACCGCATGGGCAACTTCGGTTATGCCTTCGCCAACGTCAACGCCAATCCGGAAATCAACCGGGAGAAGAAGGAAGTTGCCTTCACCATCCTGGTTGACCCGGGCAAGCGCGTCTACGTGCACCACATTAACATCAGTGGCAATACGCGCACGCGCGACGAAGTCATCCGTCGTGAATTCCGCCAGTATGAAGCATCGTGGTACGACAGCGAAAAGATCAAGCGCTCGCGCGACCGCGTCGATCGCCTGGGCTATTTCAAGGAAGTGACGGTTGAAACACCGGAAGTGGTGGGTTCGTCCGACCAGATCGATGTCAACCTGGCCGTGACTGAACGCCCGACCGGTAACCTGACCCTCGGTGCCGGCTATTCGCAATATGAGAAATTCACCGTCAATGCAGGTATCCAGCAGGACAATGCATTCGGTTCCGGTGACTCGATCGGCGTGCAGGTCAATACGAGTGCCTTGAACCGCGCCATCGTCCTCTCGCACACGAATCCTTATGTGACTGACGACGGCATCAGCCGCTCGATCGACGTTTATCTGCGCACCACGCGTCCGCCTTTGACCAACAACGGCGACTTCAACGTGCGCACGCTGGGCTCAACCGTGCGCTTCGGCGTTCCGTTCACCGAATTCGACCGCGTGTTCTTCGGTATCGGTGTTGAGCGCACCACCGTGCAGACCTACAAGAATGATCCTGGCTTCAACGACAGCCCCTTGCTGTACCAGGAATACGTACAGCAGTTCGGTAATGGAACACAAGCCGATACCACCAGCTTCCCGCTTACCGTGGCATGGGCGCGCGACAGCCGCGACAGTGCATTGACGCCAACGCGCGGGCAACTGCAGCGCGTCAATTTTGAGATAGCGCCAGTAGGTACTCTCAGGTATTATCGTGCGATCTACCAGAACCAGTATTATCGTCCTCTGACAAGCTGGATGACACTGGCCCTGAATGGTGAATTCGACTATGGTCGCGGCCTGGATGGCAAACCGTTCCCGGTGTTCAAGAACTTCTATGCCGGTGGTATCGGTTCGGTGCGTGGTTACCTGACTTCCACGCTGGGTCCTTTGGACGTGAATGGCGACCCATTGGGTGGTGCATCGCGTTTGATCCTGAACAGTGAATTGCACTTCCCATTCCCGGGAGCATCGAAAGATGCCGGTTTGCAATGGTTTGCATTCTTTGACGGCGGCAATGTCTTCGCCGACAGGCAAAGAATCGAGTTCAGCGAGTTGCGTTACTCGGCAGGTTTAGGTATCAGCTGGATTTCTCCGGTCGGCCCGTTGAAGTTGAGCTATGCGGAACCCTTGAATGCGCAACCGACTGATCAAAAGGAACGGTTCCAGTTCCAGATCGGTACCGGATTCTAAGAGTTCGGGTTGGCGGTATTTTGATAGTTTGTAATTTGAATTGCGGAGAAATATCTTGATGTTTTCAGCTAAATCGTCGTCCATGTTGAAGTATGCCGTTGTCCTGTTTGCCGGCTTGATGGCCTTTGGTGCTGCCCAGGCGCAGCAACTCAGTATCGGCGTGATCAACAGCCAGCGTATTCTGGCCGAAGCGCCCCAAATGAAGGCGGCGTCTGCTCGTCTGAAGCAGGAATTCGAAAAGCGCGAAACGGAAGTGCAAGATCTGGAAAATCGCATCAATGGCATGCAAGCCAAGTATGAGAAAGATGCGCCGCTGATGAGCGAAGCAGACCGTGCCAAGGCTAGCCGCGACCTCGGTGAACTGGCAAAGGACTACCAGCGCCGCAAGCGTGAACTGCAGGAAGACTTCAACCAGCGCCGTAACGAAGAATACGACAACGCGCTGGCCAAGGTGAAGAAGGTGGTGACCCAGGTGGCTGAAGAAAACAAGTTCGACCTGGTTTTGCAAGACACTAGCGTGGCCTATTCCAGCTCGCGCATTGACGTTACTGAAAAAGTGCTGAAGGCACTGAACAAGTAAGTTTTTGCAGCGCTGGCCACAGGCGTGTCCTGTGGTGCCATGAATTCAAGATCGTTTCGCCGGCGGCAATTCTCGATGGATTGCCAGCCGCGGGATGTTTGAGAAATGTTTGAAAAGAGGTCGCTGCAATGAGCATTCGGCTGAAAGCATTGGTCGAGGTGTTGGGCGGCCAATTGATCGGAGACGGCGAGATCGAGCTGTCTGGCATTGCGCCGCTGGACGTTGCTGGCGCGACGCAGATCAGTTTCCTGTCCAATCCCAAATTGAAAAGCCAGGCTGCTTCTACCAAGGCGGCTGTGCTGATCGTTTCCCCCAAGGATCATCCCGAAATCGGTGCCGAATTTGCCGGCGCGCGGGTTTTGACCTCCAATCCCTACGCTTATTTTGCCCGGACGGCACAGATATTTGCTGCGCAAAATAGCGTTGCCCCACCGGCCGGCATTCATTCCAGCGCCGTGGTTGATCCCTCCGCCGAGATCGATCCCACTGCTTCCATCGGACCGCATGTGGTGATCGAGGCTGGCGCAAGGATCGGTGCAGATGCCATTATCGGTGCAGGCTGCTTCATCGGACGCAATGCGCAAGTCGGTGCGCATACCGAGTTTCACCCGAGAGTCACGTTCCATACCGGCTGCCGCATCGGCCGGCGTGGCATCATTCATTCCGGTGCCGTGGTCGGTGCGGACGGGTTTGGCTTTGCCAATGAAGGCGGCGTCTACATCAAGATTCCGCAAACCGGTGCGGTCGACATCGCCGACGATGTCGAGATCGGTGCCAATACCACGATCGACCGCGGCGCCCTGAGCGATACCGTGATCGAAGAGGGGGTCAAGCTCGACAACCAGATCCAGATCGGCCACAACTGCCGGATCGGCATGCATACCGCAATTGCAGGGTGCGTCGGCATTGCCGGTAGCGCCATCATCGGCAAATACTGCACGGTGGGCGGTGCGGCCATGATACGCGGCCATTTGACCATCGGCGATCGCGTCAACATCGGCGGCGGCACCCTGGTCTGGCGTTCCATCAGCGAGCCCGGCGAATACACTGGCGTCTACCCGATTGCGAAGCATGCCGACTGGGAAAAGTCGGCGGCCATCGTGCGCAACCTGAGCACTATGCGTGAGAAAATCCGGGCTCTCGAAAAAACGATTTCCCTGCTATCAGAAAACCAAAAATCATGAACACACTCGACATTAATCAAATCAAAGAATACCTGCCGCACCGCTATCCCATGCTGCTGGTCGACCGTGTGCTTGATTGGGAAAAAGACAAGCGCATGACGGCGATCAAGAACGTCACCGTCAATGAAGAATTCTTCAATGGGCACTTCCCGCACAAGCCGGTCATGCCCGGTGTGATGATGATCGAAGCGATGGCGCAAACGGCCGCCTTGCTGTCTTTCCTGTCGGTGGGCAAGAAGCCCGATGCCAACAGTGTGGTGTATTTTATCGGCATCGATGGCGCGCGCTTCAAGCGCCCGGTCGGCCCTGGCGACCAGTTGAAGATGGACGTCGAAATCCTGCGCTGCGCGCGCGGGATCTGGAAATACAAGGCCGTTGCGACGGTCGATGGCCAGATCGCGGTCGAAGCGGAATTGATGTGCACCATGCGCAGCGCCACCGACGCGAGCCAGCCTGCCTGAGGTCGCTACCATGGCCAACATCCATCCTACCGCCGTAGTTGATAAGGGCGCCCAGCTCGATGACAGCGTCGAGATCGGCCCGTATTCCGTCATCGGTCCCCATGTCGTCATCGGCGCGGGCACCAAGATCGGCCCGCACGTCGTGGTCGAAGGGCATACCACGATAGGGCGCGACAACACGATCTATCAATTCACCTCGGTCGGTGCGCCGCCGCAGGACAAGAAATTTGCCGGTGAGATCACACGCCTGGAAATTGGCGACCGCAACCTGATCCGTGAATTCTGCTCGCTCAATACGGGCACGGCGCAGGATGCGGGCGTGACCCGCCTGGGTAACGACAACTGGATCCTGGCCTACTGCCACATCGCGCACGACTGCCAGGTGGGCAACAACACGATTTTTTCCAACAATGCCACGCTGGCTGGCCACGTTCATGTGGGCGACTGGGTGGTCATGGGTGGTTTTGCCGCGATTCCGCAGTTCCGCCGCATCGGTGCCCATGCCTTCATCGGCATGACGACCAGCGTGACGCAGGACGTGCCGCCGTTTGTGCTGGTGCAGGGTAATCCGGCCCAACCCTACGGTATCAATGTCGAGGGCTTGAAGCGGCGTGGCTTCACGCCGGAACAGATCGCCAGCCTGCGCCGCGCCTACAAGATGATCTATCGCGCCGACCTGACGCTCGAGCAAGCCTCTGCCGCCATTGCCGAAGAAGCGCAAAAGACGCCTGAAGCGGCGGAACACCTGTTGTCGCTGCAAGCCTTCCTCGACAGCGCGACTCGTGGCATCGTCCGCTGACTTGCGCATTGCGATGGTCGCCGGGGAAGCTTCCGGCGACGTCCTCGCGGCGCGCATGCTGTCAGCCTTGCGGCCTGCCTTGCCCGAAGCCGCTCTTGAAGGCATAGGCGGCCCGCGCATGGCGGAATACGGCTTTCGCAGCGAACAATCGCTGGAAACCATGACCGTGCGCGGCCTGTTTGAAATCCTTCCCCGTTATCTCGAATTGCGCCGTATCCAGCACGGCTTGCGCGACCGCTACCTGGCGCAAAAGCCGGCAGTGTTCATCGGCGTCGACTATCCTGGTTTCAATCTCGGCCTGGAAGAACAATTGCGCAAGGGTGGGGTACCTACCATGCATTTCATCGGCCCACAGATCTGGGCCTGGCGTGGCTGGCGCATCAAGAAAATCATGCGCGCCGTTTCACACCTGCTGGTGATCTTTCCCTTTGAAGAAGAGATTTATCGCAAGGCAGGCGTGCCGGCGACCTATGTCGGGCACCCGCTGGCCGAAGTGATCCCGATGCAGGCCGATGTGGCTGCAGCGCGTGCGCAACTCGGCTTGCCACTGACGGGGAGTGTGGTTGCCGTGATGCCGGGCAGCCGCATGAGCGAATTGAAGTACAACAGCGCGGCCTTCATCGGCGCCGCCGCCATCCTGGCGCAGCGCGACCCCGGCATCCGCTTCGTGGTACCGACCACCGGATCCAGGCAGCGCCAGCACTTCATGGATGAAATCGCCGCGGCAGGCCAGCAGCACCTGCCATTGACCATCATCGACGGGCAATCGCATGCGGCCATGGCAGCGGCGGACGCAGTCCTTGTGGCGTCCGGCACGGCATCGCTGGAAGTGGCGCTGTTCAAGAAACCGATGGTGATCGCTTACAAGATGCTGGCCGCGTCGTATCACATCATGCGCCACATGGCTTATCAGCCATGGGTGGGTTTGCCCAATATCCTGGCGCGGGAATTCCTCGTGCCGGAACTGATACAGCACGCGGCGATACCGCAAGCCTTGGCCGATGCACTTTGGCGCCAGATGCAGGACGGCGCGCACAAGGAGAGACTGGTGCAGCGCTTCACCGACATGCATCACAGCCTGCTGCGCAATACCGCACAGGAAAGCGCGCAAGCCGTGCTTGACTTGATAAGGAGGGGCACATGACCAGGAATGCCGCGCCATCGCTTCCATTGTTTGATTTTGCTGATGACGTCGTGTGCGGGGTCGATGAAGCAGGGCGCGGCCCGCTGGCCGGGCCGGTGTTCGCCGCCGCCGTCATCCTCGATCCGGCGCAGCCGATCACGGGCTTGCGCGACTCGAAAAAACTGAGCGAAGCGCAACGTGACGCACTGGCCATCGTCATCAAGGAGCGTGCTCTGGCCTGGTGCATCGCGCAGAGTTCCGAACAGGAAATCGACGAGATCAACATCCTGCAAGCGACCATGCTGGCAATGCGCCGTGCGGTTGAAGGCTTGCGTGTCTTGCCCACTCTGGCCCTGATCGACGGCAACCGCTGCCCGGTCATGCCGGTGCGTTCCGAAGCCATCGTCAAAGGCGACGACAAGGTCGAGGCGATCTCTGCAGCATCGATTTTGGCCAAGACCGCGCGCGATGCGGCGCTGATGGACTTGCACAAGCTCTATCCGCAATATGCGTTTGACCAGCACAAGGGCTATCCGACGGCATTGCACCTGGAACTGCTGAAGCAGCATGGTGTGTCGCCCGTGCATCGCCGTTCCTATGCGCCGGTGCGCGCCTTGCTCGATTGAGGACGTGACGTGAAACTCATCAGCTCGCGCGACAACCCGCTGTACAAGGAATTGAAGGCCATTGCCGGCAGTGCCCAAGCCAGGCGCAAAGCGGGGCAGACACTGCTCGATGGCGTGCATCTGTGCGAAAGCTATCTGCAGCATGCCGGCATGCCAGCCTTGTGCGTCATCGGCGAAAGCGCCATGCAGCACGCGGAAGCGGCAACCTTGCTGGCTGAATGTGAAGGCGGCGGTGCGTCATGCATCCAGTTGCCCGATGCCCTGTTCCACGCGCTGTCGCAAGTGGAGAATGGTGTCGACATTCTATTCGTGATCAATACACCGCAAGTGGCGGCGCCATCGACCTTGAGCGAAGACACGGTGCTGCTCGACAATCTGCAGGACCCCGGCAATCTGGACTCGATCTTGCGTAGTGCCGCTGCTGCCGGCATCAAGTGGGTGGTGTGCAGCAGGGGCTGCGTTGCGGCATGGTCACCCAAGGTGCTGCGCGCCGGCATGGGAGCGCATTTTCTGCTGCAGATTGTGGAAAATGCCGACCTGCATGGGTTCCTTGAAAGTGCCGCAGTGCCGGTGCTGGCCACGAGTTCGCATGCCACGCACACGCTATACCAACTTGATTTGCGCCAGCCGCAAGCCTGGCTGTTCGGCCATGAAGGGCAGGGTGTAGCGGTGGAGTTCATGGAGATGGCGACGCACCGCATCGCCATTCCTCATCTGGGCAAGGTTGAATCACTGAATGTCGCAGCGTGTGCTGCAGTCTGCTTCTTTGAGCAGCTAAGACAAAAGATCAACTAGTCCGCGCACATGGCATAGACCAGCCCGGGTGCAATGCAGCGCTCACCGGTCACCAGGAATGCCAATGATTCCCACGGCAGGATATGCTGGAACTGGTATGACTTGCCTTCGAAAACCGCAATGCGGTAAATCTGCGCGTCACGATAGCGGCCTATCGGTTCGCTCAAACGGTCTGGCCGGTCGAAACTGGGCAGGATGCTGATGGCCTGCTCGAACGCCAGTTCCGGCGGTTCCATTTCCGCTTCCGCCTGATTCAAACCGTCGCGCAGCGCCCAAAAGAAAAAGATCAACCCAGCCCAAAGCAGCAGTTCGATCACTATGATTTCCACGATGTTCTCCGTGTCTCCCCAACGCTTCCTTTATAGAAAATTTTGCGAATTTAGGGAAGTTACAGATCGTTAAATCTTCTCAAGCGTGGCGGAAATGGCGCAGAACGGACCGGGACCAAAAGAAAAAGGGTGGCATGAATGCCACCCTGGAGGTTAGGTCCGTCCTGCGACGCAATACGGTCAACGTCCCCAGATCTTCTTGTAGGCGTCCTGATACCCGTTACTCGGGTCGAAGCTGTTGTTCTGGCCGCCATGGTAGGCGATGTTCTGGATCGTGACCAGATAGCTTTCAGGCGCATAGCCGCTCGGCTTCTCGCCGGCGATTGCACGATTGGCTTCGTCGATCAACTGCCAGGCCTGCATCATTAGCGGTTCGGCAACCGTGCCCATTTCGATCTTCTTGGAGCGGATACGCTGGAACGCCGCCGGGGAACCGAAGCCGGCCGCAATGGCCTGGAACTTGATGTCGCCGCCGAACGCGCCGGCGGCGGCCGGTGCAGCCAACAGGTCGAAGAAGCGGTCATTGGTCGACAGCATGTAGGTCAGCTTGGCGCCGTATTGGTGGTCGAGTTCGGCCATGCGCTGCAAGATCGCTTCGGGTTTGTCGGTCGATTTGATTTCTGCAACGCCCAGCAGCGAACAGGTGGTGCATTGCTTGATCGTGTCGATCATGCCGGTCGATTTGGTGGCCAGGTTGACGCTGCTCGGGTCGGAAAGGATCACCACGCCAGCCTTGCCTTTGGAGTCGACCACGGCGAGCAGTGCCGCCAGTTGGCCTGCTTCCTTGGGGTCGGTACCGATGTTGGTGAAAAGACCGTCAGCAGGGCCCGAAGTCAGTGCGGCATGCCAGCCGATGACCGGGATCTTCTTGTCCGTGGCGGCGGCAATCGATTTGGCTTCACCTTTGGCGTCGCCACCGGCAAACACGATAGCGGCAGGGTGCAATGCGATGGCGCGGCTGAATGATTCGGCATAGCGGCTCTGGATGCCGTAGCTGTCTAGTGCGTAGAAGCGCCAGCCTACGCTGGCGGCGACCGTTTTCAGGTCGTCGCTGAGGATTTGTTCACCCGGGTCGCCGGCAATATTCGCACCGACCATAACGATCATCTTGTCGGCAGCCAGTTTGGGGCCGCTGCTGGGGCCATCCCACAACTTCTTGAAGTTGGTGGCATGGGCAACCTTGGCGCTTGCCTTGCTCAGGAACAGGGTAGGGTCGTCATCCGCAGCGAGAGCCGTGCCGGCCGCGCCAAGCATCAAGGCCAGCAGGGTGAAACTCTTTATCATTTTCATTGTTTGATCTGGTTCCAGGTTGAAAAAGAAAAACAAAGCCTATCATTATGTCTCCCTGCCGGTCCTGATACCTTCCTCCTCGGATACTGCAGGCTTCCACATAATATATTGCAATGAATCAAGTTTGAAGGCTTTTTTGATGTATGGTTTGTTAAGTTTTGTTGAATTTTGTCGAACTGGCATCGAAGTGAGGCTGACTTCCAACAGCCTCCAGTCGCTTTCAATATACACGTCTGTCCGAGCGTATCTCCTGCAGGATCATGGTGGCGATTTCTTCAATCGATTTTGCAGTAGAAGACATCCAGCGTATGCCTTCGCGGCGCATCATTTTCTCGGCCTCGTTTATTTCATAGCGGCAATTTTCCAGCGAGGCATACTTGCTGCCCGGTCGCCGTTCGTTGCGCACTTCCGAAAGCCGGTCCGCCGCAATCGACAGGCCGAAAATCTTGGCTTTGAATGGCAGCAAGCCCGAGGGTAGCTTGCCGCGCTCAAAGTCTTCCGGAATCAGGGGATAGTTGGCCGCCTTGATCCCGTATTGCATGGCCAGGTAAAGACTGGTTGGTGTCTTGCCTGAACGTGACACGCCGACGAGGATGACGTCAGCGGCGGCAAGGTTCTTGTCGGATTGCCCGTCGTCATGCGCCAGAGAAAAATTGATTGCCTCGATACGGTTCTTATAGGCATCCGAATCGGAAATATTGTGGCTGCGGCCAATCGTGTGGGTCGACTTGACGCCCAATTCCTTTTCAAGTGGTTCTACAAAGGTATGGATCAAATCCATGTGCATGCCCTTGGACTGGCGTATCACGGTGGACAGGTCGGCTTTGACGAGGGTGGAAAACACGATGGGACGGTGGCCATCCTTCTCGAAGGCATGGTTGATCTCGCGCACCGCGTTGTAGGCCTTGTCCAGGGTATCGATGAAAGGCAGGCGGATCTGCCGGAAGCGCATGTCGAATTGCGTCAGCACCGAGTGGCCGAAGGTTTCCGCCGTAATGCCGGTACCGTCGGAGACGAAAAATACCGTGCGAGCCGGCATTGAAGTGGTAGGGCGCGGGGCTGGGGTATTGTTGTCCATGATGAATTTTTGAATAGGCACCCGAAAAAATCGCGAGGCAAATTTGGCGGGCTGCCTGTAAAATGGTATTTAACGTTAGCAAGACCCACCAAGAATAACAAAAACCCGGTCAGCAAAGGCAACAGTGAAGATTTCTTATCATCAGTCTAGGGGTAGTTATGTCCAACGCAGTCCAATCGGGGGTAACCGAGGGGGTGACTTACGTCGCGTCCTTTGAACATTTGCGCATGACGGACGTCGAGTCCGTCGGCGGTAAAAACGCATCACTGGGAGAAATGATCAGCCAATTGGCTGAGGCTGGTGTGCGCGTGCCCGGTGGCTTTGCCACGACGGCACAAGCCTTCCGCGATTTCCTTTCACACAGCGAAAACGGTGGCCAAACCCTGGCCGAACGTATCGCAGCTCGCCTGGCCGAGCTGAACGTTGACGACGTGCGCGCTCTGGCCCAGGCCGGTGCCGAGATCCGTCAATGGATTGTGGAAACACCGTTCCAGCCGCGCTTGCTGCAGGAAATCACCGCGTTCTACGAAAAGCTGGTTGCCGGTTCGACCGGTGAAATGTCGTTTGCCGTCCGCTCTTCAGCCACGGCGGAAGACTTGCCTGACGCTTCTTTTGCCGGTCAGCAGGAAACCTTCCTGAACGTGGTTGGCATCGACAACGTGCTCGAAGCCATGAAGCACGTGTTCGCGTCGCTCTACAACGACCGCGCCATCTCCTATCGCGTGCACAAGGGCTTCACCCATGCCGAGGTAGCCTTGTCCGCCGGCGTGCAGCGCATGGTTCGCTCCGACGTGGGCGCAGCCGGCGTGATGTTCACACTCGACACCGAATCGGGTTTCCCCGACGTTGTGTTTGTCACCTCGAGCTACGGCTTGGGTGAAACGGTGGTGCAGGGCGCCGTCAACCCTGACGAATTCTATGTGCACAAGCCCATGCTGGAACAGGGCAAGCTGCCCATTATCCGCCGCAATATCGGCTCCAAGCTGATCAAGATGGAATTTACCGGTGAGGCCAAGGCCGGCCGTTCGGTCAAGACCGTGGATGTGCCCATCGAATTGCGCAACCGTTATTCGTTGAACGACCAGGAAGTGGTGGAATTGGCGAAGTACGCCATGATCATCGAAAAGCACTATGGCCGCCCGATGGATATCGAGTGGGGCAAGGATGGCCGCGACGGCAAGCTCTACATTCTCCAGGCGCGTCCTGAAACGGTCAAGTCGCAGCAAAAGACCACGGATGCACAGCAGCGCTACACGCTAAAGAGCAGCGGCACCTTGCTGGTTTCGGGTCGCGCCATCGGCCAGAAGATCGGTGCCGGCCCTGTGCGCGTGATCAATGATCCGTCTGAAATGGAGCGCGTACAGCCCGGTGACGTGCTGGTCGCCGACATGACCGACCCGAACTGGGAACCGGTAATGAAGCGCGCCTCTGCCATCGTCACCAACCGCGGCGGTCGCACCTGCCACGCCGCCATCATCGCGCGTGAACTGGGCGTGCCGGCAGTCGTTGGTTGCGGCGACGCCACCGAAATCCTGAAGGACGGCACGCTGGTGACGGTGTCGTGCGCCGAAGGCGACGAAGGCAAGATCTATGACGGCTTGCTGGAAACCGAAATCACCGAAGTGGCGCGCGGCGTGTTGCCCGAGTTGCCGCTGAAGATCATGATGAACGTCGGCAATCCACAATTGGCATTCGACTTCCAGAGCATTCCCAATGCCGGCGTTGGCCTGGCGCGTCTGGAATTCATCATCAACAACAACATCGGCGTCCATCCGAAGGCGATTCTCGAATACCCGAACATCGATGCCGACCTGAAGAAGGCGGTGGAGTCCGTTGCGCGCGGCCATGCCTCGCCCAAGGCGTTTTACGTCGACAAGCTGGCCGAAGGCATCGCTACCATCGCCGCCGCATTCTGGCCCAAGCCCGTCATCGTGCGCCTGTCGGACTTCAAATCGAATGAATACAAGAAGTTGATCGGTGGTTCGCGTTACGAGCCCGACGAGGAAAATCCCATGCTGGGCTTCCGCGGCGCCGCACGTTACCTGGCTGCCGACTTCGCCGAATCGTTCGAGATGGAATGCCTGGCCATGAAGCGCGTGCGCAATGACATGGGCCTCACCAACGTCGAAATCATGGTGCCGTTCGTGCGCACGCTGGGGCAGGCCGAAAAGGTCGTCAACCTGCTGGCCAAGAACGGCTTGAAGCGCGGTGAAAATGGCCTGCGCCTGATCATGATGTGCGAAGTTCCGTCCAACGCCATCCTGGCCGAGCAATTCCTCGAATTCTTCGACGGCTTCTCTATCGGTTCGAACGACCTGACCCAGTTGACGCTGGGCCTGGACCGCGACTCCGGCATGGAATTGCTGGCCGCCGACTTCGACGAACGCGACCCGGCCGTGAAAGCCTTGCTGTCGCGTGCCATCGCGGCCTGCCGTGCGCAGGGCAAGTACATCGGCATCTGCGGCCAGGGGCCTTCAGACCATGAAGACTTCGCTGCGTGGCTGATGGAAGAGGGGATTGCCTCGATTTCGCTCAACCCGGATACGGTGATCGATACCTGGCAGAAACTGGCGCAGAAGTCCTGATTTTGATCGGGTTCTGACAGAAAACGCAGGCCTTGTGCCTGCGTTTTTCGTTTCGGCATCATTCATCGAATGTCAATGATAAATCAGTCATTCGCGCAAAAATTTTCTTTTAACCCCATTTCTGCTTCCATGTCGTTCAAGGATTCGATCGTCTTGATCCATCCGAAAAGGAATCGACATGCGCATCCGTTTCTACATTCACGCATTTCTGGTTGCAGCCTTACTGGTTGCAACGATGCCGGCCAGGGCATTCTGCGGCTTTTATGCCGGCAAGGCTGACGCTTCCCTGTTCAATGAGGCCAGCCAGGTGGTGGTGGCGCGCGACGGCAAGCGTACTGTCATCTCCATGCTCAACGACTACCGCGGACCATTGTCAGACTTCGTGCTGGTAGTGCCAACGCCGGTTGCGCTGCAGCAGGGGCAGGTCAGAATTGCCGATAAGGCCGTGTTCGAGCATCTCGACTCCTATTCCAGCCCGCGGCTGGCGGAGTTCTACGATAACGACCCTTGCGTGATGGAGTTCCGCTGGGGTGAAGTGGCATATCCGCCGGTGCCGATGGAGGCGCCAGCGATGGCGATGCCAATGGTTTCGGCGCCCATGGCCAGGGCGCGTGACCAGGCGCTCGGTGTGAAGGTAGAGGCGCGCTACACGCTCGAAGAGTACGACATCGTCAGCCTCTCAGCAACGCAATCGGCGGGACTGGAAATCTGGTTGCGCGAAAACGGATACAAGATCCCCAAGGGGGCCAGTGAAGCCTTGCGCCCCTATATCAATCAAGGCATGAAATTCTTTATCGCCAAGGTCAATTTGAAGGAGCAGGCCAAGAACGGCTATAGCACCTTGCGCCCCTTGCAATTCGCTTTCGAGAGCGAGAAATTCATGCTGCCGATGCGTCTTGGCATGCTGAATGCGGCGCCAGGTAAGCCACAGGATTTGATCGTTTACTTGATGACCAAGAATGGGCGCGTGGAAAGCAGCAACTACCGCACCGTCAAGCTGCCGGCCAACGTCAACCTGCCCGATTTCGTGAAGCCTAAATTCCAGGATTTCTACAAGGCGATGTTCGATTACTCGACCAAATCGGAAGACTATCGTACGGTCTTCACCGAGTACTTCTGGAACATGAGCTGGTGTGACCCGTGTGCTGCACCGCCGCTTTCGGAAGAAGAACTGACCAAGGCCGGTGTGTTCTGGCTCGGCGGCAATGAAGCACAGAATTTCAACGCGATGAAGAATCCGAAGCTGGCCGCGCCTCCGGCGTACTTCGGCGGCGGGGTGCCTGTCATGCTGACGCGCCTGCACGTGCGTTATACGTCGCAAACTTTTCCGGAAGACTTGATGTTTACTCAGACCGGCGACACCGAAAACTGGCAGGCGCGTTATGTGATTCAGAACCCCTATGGTGGGTCGATTGCCGAGTGCGCGCAGCGCGTCAATGCCATGAATTGCGACAACATGTGCCGCGATCGCGTATCGACCATTGTAAGCATGCTCAACGGGAATACCTGGGGTGTGGAGGAATATCGGGGCAAGAACCGGCGTGAATTGAGCCAGGACTGCTCAGCCATGTGCCGTCAGTCCAAACAAAATGGCCTGGATCTCGCTATGCAATATTACAAGACCGAACTTCCTCAGCGCGTTGCCGGTGAAAAGCGCACGCTGGCGCAATTGACCGGCTGGAGCATGCACGATATCGACGCCATTCCGGGGGCACGCCGGTATGCATTAGAAAATGCGACTGATGCCAACAACGTGGCGGCTGTTCAGCCTTGGTGGCGACGTTTGTTTGATCGTCAATGAGAAACGTAGCTTGAGAGCTTTGCGAAAACAGCAATTCTTGACATAATCGCCATGATACCTTTTCAACGGAGAAGTTTTTCATGCGCACACGATTGTGGTCGACTTTGGTTTTTCTCATTTTGGGACTCTTGTTTGCTGTTCAGGCGCAGGCATTTTGTGGCTTTTACGCAGGCAAAGCCGACGCATCGCTGTTCAACCAGGCAAGCCAGGTTGCAATTGCGCGCGATGGGGAGCGCACTGTGCTGACCATGTTGAACGATTACCAGGGCCCTCTGAATCAGTTCGTGCTCGTGGTGCCGACTCCGGCCCTGCTCAAGGAGGGGCAAGTGAGTATCGCCGATAAGGCGGTATTCGAGCATATGGATTCGTATTCGAGCCCTCGTTTGGCCGGATATAAGGATCCGAATCCTTGTCACACATATTTTCGATGGGGCTTTGATCCGGCTGAGATGGTGGAGCGAGTGACGGTCACGGGGTCCGCCGTACAGAAAGCAGATGTGACGCTGGGTGTGGCGGTTTCTGCCCGCTTTACTCTGGGCGAATACGATATCGTTCTTCTGTCGGCACAACAGTCGGATGGTCTGGAGACGTGGCTGCATCAGAACGGTTACAAAATCCCCCAAGGGGCGAGCGCTGCATTGAGACCCTATATCAAACAGGGAATGAAATTCTTTGTTGCGAAGGTCAATCTAAAAGAGCAGGCCAAGACCGGTTACAGTACGTTGCGCCCACTACAATTCGCCTTCGAAAGCAACAAGTTCATGTTGCCCATGCGCTTGGGCATGTTGAACGCCGCACCTGGGCAGGCGCAAGATTTGATCGTGTACCTAATGACGCGTAATGGACGGGTGGAAAGCAGCAACTATCGAACCGTCAAGTTGCCGTCCGATGTCGACGTCCCGCAGTTTATCAAGCCGAGTTTCGGCGACTTCTACAAGGCGATGTTTGATACGGCGACTAAAGCAGAGCAGTATCGCGCGGTATTCACAGAGTATTTCTGGGACATGAATTCATGTGACCCCTGCGCAGCAGAACCCTTGACTACGCAGGAATTGCTCAAAGCCGGCGTGTTTTGGCTTGAAGGTCAGCCGGCGCGTGATTTCGCAGCCATGCAAAACGGCAAGACGCTTGCGGCGCCGAGCCAAGACGACGGGATTAAATCCGTTATGCTGACGCGGGTCCATATCAGGTATACCCCGGAATCTTTTCCAGAGGATTTGATGTTCACCGAGACCCGAGACGACGGGCGGTGGCAGGCGCGGTACATCGTCCGCGAACCCTATGTCGGCTCGGTGGCAGCATGTGCCAAGCAGGTCGCAGGTATGGATTGCGAGGCTATGTGCAAGGAGCGCGTGACTTATACCCAAGAAGTCGTCAAACAATACCCACACAATTCCCAATACAACGACAAGAGCTCCACGGAGCTGCAGGCGGATTGCATGAATTCCTGCAGGGCGTCGAAGAACGAAGCAATCAGCACCGCCGTAGAGTATTACACCAAGGTATTGCCGGAACGTGCGGCAACTGAAAAACAAACGCTTGCAAAGCTTACAGGGTGGAGCATGCACAAGATCAACAACATGCCTGGCGCCGACAGTTATGGCAGCTTGGCGCCAGCAGGCGAGGGCGATGCCGTAGCTAGCAATTCGTCCTGGTGGCAAAGGCTGTTGCACAACCAATAGGAGGAGCGCATGAACGTGAAATCGCTGCAGGCAGGTTTAGCCGCATTTGATGCGCGCTGGTTCCAGATTCTGTTCCTGTCCAGCTTCCTGTTGTTCGGTGCCCTGGCGCGCGATTTTCAGCTCAATGGCGAACAGGTGTCGGGTTGTTTTGCCAGTGGGCTTATCACCCAGGCGCTGTGGCAATGGGGCTTGAAGTTGCCGAACCGACGTAGCTGGAATGGTTATCTGAGCGCGATAGTCAGCTGTTTCGGCATCTGCATTCTGGTGCGTGCAGAAAATGTCTGGGCGCATCCCCTTTTGGCCTGTCTTGCCATGAGCAGCAAATACCTGTTGCGGGCTGGACCACAGGTCTGCAAAAGCCACATCCTGAACCCAGCCAACTTCGCAGCCTTTGCGGCATGGGCATGGGTTGGCGGCACGTGGTTGAGCCCGGGACAATGGGGTGCCAGCAGCCTGGCGGCGCTCTGGTTCATCGCCTTGGGCGGCTTGGTCACGCAACGTATTGCGCGCTGGGACGTCAGCATCGGCTTCCTGCTGGCCTGGGGCGGCTTGCTGGCACTGGGATTGGTCTGGTTTGACTACACCTGGGATCCAGGGGCAGCAATGTGGCTGCAGCAGATGAGCAATGGCTCAACCTTGCTATTTGCCTTTTTCATGATTTCCGACCCCATGACCACGCCGCAGCATCGTATTGCCCGACTGGCCTACGTCTGCCTGGTGGCTGTGACGGCATTCGTGTGGCAGTTTGTGTTGTTCAAACCGCATGGGCTGATCGTGTCGCTGTTCTTTTGCAGCTGGAGCGTGCCTTTGATCAATACCCTTTGGCGCAAGGAGCGGTTTGCCTGGAACGGACGGATTGCGCCCTTGCCGGGCTGACACGGTTACAAACTGACGTAATTCATTGAGGCAATTACGGTATGATGGGGCACCCTTTGGTGAACTGCCAGTGGGTGCTTCTGTCTACCTGCTATTTTTCCGAGTCTCTCGATGACAACTTCCCGGCTGTGCAAGACCCTCGTAGCTGCTTCCATTTTGCTGTTTTCCTGGTGTGCGCAAGGCGCCAGCAATCTTTCCGCTCCCATCCCGCTCGACCCGGCCTTGAAGGAAGGTGTGCTGCCCAACGGCTTGCATTACTACATCCTGAAGAACGGCAAGCCGGAAAAGCGCGTCGAGTTGCGCCTGGTGGTCAAGGCAGGCTCGATCCTGGAAGATGATGACCAGCAAGGCCTGGCCCACTTCATGGAGCACATGGAATTCGACGGCTCGCGCCACTTCGAAAAACATCAGCTGATTTCGTATCTGCAGTCGATCGGGGTCAAGTTCGGTGCCGACCTGAATGCCTATACCAGCTTCGATGAGACGGTCTATATCTTGCCTATCCCGACCGGCAAGAAGGAAAACCTGGAAACGGGTTTCCGTGTACTTGAAGACTGGGCGCAGGGCGCCGCATTGAAGGACGACGCGATTGACGCTGAAGCCCCCGTGGTTCTGGAAGAGCTGCGCCTGGGCAAGGGGGCTGACGACCGCATGGGGCGCAAGCTGCTGCCCGAGGTATACAACGGTTCGCTCTATGCATCGCGCCTGCCGATCGGCAAGGAAGACATTCTCAAGACCTTCAAGCACGATACCTTGCGCCGCTTCTATCGCGACTGGTATCGCCCCGACCTCCAGGCGGTTGTCGTGGTTGGCGATGTGGAACCGGCCCAGGCCGAGAAGATGATCCGCGAGCATTTCGCGCACCTGAAAAACCCCGCGCACGAGCGTGCACGTAACTATGTGGGTATTACCGCGCGCACCGAATCGCACGCCATGATCGTGACCGACCCGGAAGCGACCAACAATGCCGTTACCATTCACTATCCGTCGCGCCAGGTACCGCCGGACGTCACGATAGACGATTATCGCCGTAGCCTTGTGCGTACGCTTTATACCACGATGCTCAATGATCATTTGCAGGAGTTGACGCAGCAGGCCGACGCGCCTTTCCTGGGTGCATTCAGCGGCATTGGTTCGGTTGCGCCAAATTATGAATCATTCTCGACCACCGTCATTGTAGGCCGGGCTGGAACCGAGCCGGCGATCAAGGCGGCGATAGCAGAAAACGAGCGCGTGCGCCAGTTCGGTTTTGGCGCCGCTGAGCTTGAACGGGCCAAGCGTGGCTTGTTGCGCAACTATGAAGAGTCATATAAGGAAAAGGACAAAACCGAATCAGGACCGCATGCGGCAGAACTGATCCGCCATTTCCTGGTGCAGGAATCGGTGCCTGGCATCGCCGTCGAATATGCCTACGCATCGGAATTTGTGCCAGGTATCAGCCTCCAGGAAGTCAATGACTATGCCAAAGCCATGACGCCGGGTGCCAGCGTACCCAAGCTGGTGGCTTACATGGGCTCGAGCAAGGATGGCGAAACGGTGCCGAGCGAAGCCAACCTGCTGCAATGGGTGGCCAATGCCGAGCAGACTGCCGTCTCAGCCAAGGAAGAACAGAAGCTGGCTGCCGGTTTGATGACGGCACCGCCCAAGGCAGGCAAGATCGTTTCGGACAAGGAAAACAAGGAACTGGGTTTCCACGAATTGACGTTATCAAATGGCGTGAAAGTGATCTTGAAGCCTACCGACTTCCAGAACGACCAGGTGTTGATGAGCGCGACGCGTTTCGGCGGCCAATCCTTGTATGACGAAAAAGACGAATTCAATGCGCAATATGCCACGTCTGTGGCAAGCGCCATGGGGATTGCCCAGTTCACGCCGGTTGAAGTGGGCAAGATATTGTCCGGTGAGTCGGCCCGCGTCACGGCCAATTTGAGCAATACCTCGGACCAGATCGGTGGCGCATCCGGCAGCGACGAAGTCGAAACCATGCTGCAACTGCTGTATTTGCGCATGACCAGCCCGCGGCTGGACCCGACACTTTTCTCCGCTTTCATTGCTTCCCACCAGGATAGCGCACGCAATACCATGTCGCGCCCGGAAACGGTGTTCACCGACAGCCTGCAGTCGACTCTGTACGACAACAATCCGCGCGCGAGCCGCATTCCCAAGCCGGATGACTTCGCACAGATCGACATGGCACGTGCCCAGGCGATCTTCCAGGAGCGTTTCGGCAGTGCCTATGGATTGACCTTCCTCTTTGTCGGCAGCTTCGATATCGACAAGATCAAACCCTTGCTGGAAACTTACGTGGCCAGCCTGCCCACTACGGAAATTCCGGTGAAATACCGCGATCTCGGCGTGCGGCCGGTGTCAGGCGTGGTGAAGCGCGAAGTTCGGGTCGGCAGTGAACCCAAGAGCTCGGTAAGCCTCACTTTTACCGGGCCGGCCAAGTATTCCCTGGCCGAGAATACGCGCTTCTACATGATGATCGAAGCGATGAATATTGCCATCATCGACGACATCCGGGAAAAGATGTCGCTTATTTATGGCGGCGGCATGAGCGGCGCTTTCGACCGCGCACCTTACGAGAATTACCGCATCGGCGCGACGCTGCCTTGCGGCCCGGAAAATGTCGACAAGGTGATTGCTGCAGTATTTGCTGAAATCGACGAGATGAAGAAAAATGGCCCGTCGCAGGCCAATCTCGACAAGGTCAAACTTGCCTTGCTCGAGCAGCACAAGATCGATATCCGCACCAACGTGTTCTGGCAGAATTATCTGCAGGATTCCATTCTCTATGGCACCGACCCGGCCAATGTGCTCACGTTTGACAAGCGCATCAATGACGTGACGGTGGAAGATTTGAAGGGCGCGGCCCAGCGCTACTTCAACACCAGCAATTACGTGCAGGCTGTGCAGTATCCGGCAAAGCAATAATTAACGGCAGACTAGCGTTTCGCCCAATACTCCGGCTGCGCATAGGCACGCCGGAGGAATTCCACCAGGGCGCGGATGCGCAAGGGCAGGTGGCGTCGCTGGGCAAAGACGGCATAAATATCGTTGCCGGGCGCGGCGAATTCATCGAGCACGGTAACAAGCTTGCCCGATTCAATTTCTGCGCCCACTTCCCACATTGAACGCCAGGCCAGGCCGCGGCCTGCCATGGCCCAGTCGTGCAGCACCGCGCCGTCGTTGCACACCATGTTGCCGGCTACCTTCAAGGTGATGTTCTTGCCGTTCTGGCGGAAGGTCCAGCCGCGCTGGCTGCCGTCACTGCTCATGGCAAGGCAATTATGCCGCGTCAGTTCGTCGAGCGAATGCGGCGTGCCGTGGCGCTTGAGGTAGGCCGGTGCGGCCACCACCACCCGTTTGTTGTCGGCCAGCTTGACGCCGATCAGGTTGGAGTCCGACAGGTCGGCAATACGGATCGCCACGTCGATGCCTTCACCGATCAAATCGACCACCCGGTCGTTTAAATTCAAGGTCAGAGTCAGGTCGCGGTGCTCGCTCAGAAACGAAGGCATCAATGGCGCAACGTGCTGGCGGCCGAAGCCTGCAGGCGCTGAAATCAGCAGGTGGCCGCTGGCATGGGCACTGCGCTCAGATACGGCGGCTTCCGCTTCGGATAGCTCCACCAGAATGCGCTGGCAATCTTCAAGAAAGGCCGTGCCTTCGTGGGTGAGGGCGATCTTGCGCGTGGTACGTTGCAAGAGCTTGACGCCCAGCCGCTCCTCGAGCGCATCCAGGCGCCGGCCTATCATTGCCGGTGCGATGCCCTCGGCACGCGCTGCGGCCGAAAGGCTGCCCTTGGCGACAACGTCGACAAAGGTCGAAATCTGCTTGAATTGGTCCATGGTTGGTCCATTTTACTGCTTATCTGTGACTTAAACGCAAAGATCAAGTGACTATTGATGTGATTTATAGTGATGAATAGTCAATATACTTGAATCCTGATAGCAAACGATTATCTTGATCTGACCATGATCCAAGCAGTGGTTTTTGACGCGTACGGCACCCTGTTCGATGTTTATTCGATCGCCGCGCTGGCTGAAAGGCATTTCCCCGGCAAGGGCGCAATGCTGGCCGAGCAATGGCGTGCCAAGCAGATCGAGTATTCACAACTGCGTACGCTCTGCTCGACCTACAAACCGTTCTGGGAAGTGACCCAGGACGCGTTAGTGTTCGTCTGCCGCAAGCTCAAGCTCGAACTGAGCTTCGAGGCGCAAAACGCCTTGATGGGGCAGTATGCCAAGCTGCAGGCTTTCCCGGAGAACCTGGGAGTGCTGGAGCAATTGAAAGCGCGCGGCATGAAGACAGCCATCCTGTCCAACGGCAATCCGCAAATGCTCGACGCTGTGGTCAAGGCCGCAGGCATGCAGGGCATGTTCAACCACATCCTGTCGGTCGACAGCGTGAAGAAATTCAAGACCGCGCCCGAAGCCTACCAATTGGCGCCCGACGTATTCGGCCTGTCGGCACGCAGCATGTTGTTCGTCTCCAGCAATGGCTGGGATGCCTGCGGCGCCACGTGGTTCGGCTACACGACTTTTTGGGTCAACCGCACCAATGCGCCGCTCGAGGAATTGGGCGTGACGCCGCATGGGCAGGGCAACAATTTGACCGACATATTGCACTTTCTCGACAACCATTAATCCAACTTCAACGACTCAGGAGCACAGCATGACTCAATGGACTTTGCCTGCGGGCATGGAAATCACGGGCGACCTCAAGCCGGGTTACGAACGCGTGTTGACACCGGAAGCCCTGGCCCTGGTGGCCAAACTGTCGCGCGCCTTTGAAAGCAAGCGCCAGGAGTTGCTTGCCGTGCGCGTGGAACGCGCCAAGCGCCTCGATGCCGGTGAACGCCCGGACTTTTTGGCCGCGACTGCGCATATCCGCAACGGCGACTGGAAGATCGCACCGATTCCCCAGGCACTGGAATGCCGCCGCGTCGAAATCACCGGCCCGGTCGAGCGCAAGAAGGTCATCAACGCCTTCAATTCTGGTGCAGACAGTTACATGACCGACTTTGAGGATTCGAACACCCCGAACTGGGACAACCAGATTACCGGCCAGATCAACATGATCGATGCCGTGCGCCGCACCATCTCGCTCGAACAGAACGGCAAGACCTACAAATTGAACGACAAGATCGCCACCCTGGTGGTGCGTCCGCGCGGCTGGCATCTTGATGAGAAGCACGTCAAGGTCGATGGTAAACGCATTTCGGGCGGCATTTTCGATTTCGCCTTGTTCATGTTCCACAACGCCAAGGAACAACTGGCGCGCGGCGCCGGTCCGTATTTCTACCTGCCGAAAATGGAATCGCACCTGGAAGCGCGCCTGTGGAACGACATCTTCGTCATGACGCAAAACGAATTGGGCCTGCCGCAGGGCACGATCAAGGCGACCGTGCTGATCGAAACCATCCTCGCCGCGTTTGAAATGGATGAAATCCTGTATGAGCTGCGCGAACACAGCTCGGGGCTCAATGCCGGCCGCTGGGACTACATTTTCTCGTGCATCAAGAAGTTCAAGCTCGACAAGGAATTCTGCCTGGCAGACCGCGCCAAGGTCACGATGACGGCTCCCTTCATGCGCGCCTATGCCTTGTTGCTGTTGAAGACCTGCCACAAGCGCAATGCACCGGCCATCGGCGGCATGGCTGCACTGATCCCGATCAAGAACGACCCGGAAAAGAACGAAGTTGCCATGGGCGGCGTGCGCAATGACAAGGCACGCGATGCGACCGATGGTTACGATGGCGGCTGGGTGGCACACCCGGGCCTGGTTGACCTGGCCATGACTGAATTCAAGAAGGTGCTGGGCGACAAGCCGAACCAAATCGAAAAGCAGCGCCCTGACGTGGACGTGAAGGCCGCTGAACTGCTCGACTTCAAGCCGGAAACGCCGATTACTGAAGCCGGCCTGCGCTACAACATCAACGTCGGCATCCACTACCTTGGTGCCTGGCTTGCCGGCAATGGCTGCGTGCCCATCCACAACCTGATGGAAGACGCCGCGACCGCTGAAATCAGCCGCAGCCAGGTATGGCAATGGATTCGCAGCAGCAAGGGCGTGCTGGAAGATGGACGCAAAGTGACGGCAGACCTGGTGCGCTCGATGATTCCTGAGGAGTTGGCCAAGGTCAAGGAAACAGCCGGCCAAGGCCCGACCTATGACCGTGCCGCGCAGATATTTGAGCAAATGTCGACCTCGGAGTCGTTTGCCGAATTCCTGACCTTGCCGCTCTACGAAGAAATCTGAAACAGGATTTGTTTTCCCTTCGAGTCCGCATTCCGCGAGGGATGCGGATTTTTGCTGCTTGACTGTATCTTTAATGGCCTGTATGACGTCTGATCTTGCAAAGTTTTACAACCGGCCCGTTTCCACGGGGCTACAATGTAAAAAAGAGCACTTAGAACCCGTTTCAAAATGAGCAGGGCTAGGCGGAGCGCCGCAGACAGTACAGACGTACGGCAAGGCGCGACAACAACGCCATGTTCATTTTGAAACGGGTTCTTAGAGCACTACGCAAATACCGGGGACACTACGCATCATGTTTACGTCTGCTGGCGCTTTTTCGTTTTTGCGATATGCGTCACTGTTGCTGATCCTGTTGACGGTCGGCTTGTTGACGTGGCATCGCTACGGGATGAACAACGTCTATTCGCTCGATCCTTCACGTGGATTTGAGTACACGGCGCAGGACGACAGTCAACAAGGCGGCGACAGCGTCGCGACCGTGGAGCGGCATGGCAACACCATCGTGCTGCACTGCCAACTGAACAAAAAATACCAATGGCCGTTTTGCCAGACCGCTGTCGATCTTGCCCAAGTGCCCAATGGCGTCGACCTGACCGGCTACGATTCGGTCGAGTTTGATACCGCCTACACCGGGCCGGGGCCGCATTCGATCCGCGTCTATCTGCGCAACTTCGAACCTGAAATCTCCCAGGTGGGCGCAGCCGATACGATCAAGGTCAACGAAGTCGAGTTCACCGTGCCGCAGCAGGGTACGATGACCGTGCCGATGAAGCTGTTTCGGATTGCTTCGTGGTGGATCGGCAATCACAAGACACCTTTGATGCACACCGACATGCGCATCGACAATGTATCGAGGGTCGAAATCTCGACCGGTTCCTATGTCGAAGAGGGCGCGCATACGATCGAACTGCGTTCGATCCGCTTCAAGGGCAAATGGATCAGCCAGATTCAGTTGGTGATGGCATTGACCGGCGCATGGGTCATGTTCGGCATCATCTGGCTCATCATGGCGCTTGCCCATTTCCGCACCAGCTTCCTCGCCAGCCGGACGCGCGAGACGCAACTGCAGTCGATCAACCACGCGCTGGAGCTTGAAACCAAGGAATTGGCAGGGCAGGCAAGGACCGACCCTTTGACCGGAGCGCTTAACCGCGAAGGCTTGCGTGAATTCCTGATGAACCAGTGGATGGGCAAGATTCCCACCGACCCGCCGCTATCCATCATCTTTGCCGACCTCGATCATTTCAAGCGCATCAATGACGAAAATGGCCACGCGGTAGGGGATCAGGTGCTGCAGGAATTCACCCGATTGGTCCACCGCGAAATTCGCTCGCATGACCGCCTGGTGCGCTGGGGCGGCGAAGAATTCCTGATCCTGTGCCAGGACACCCGCGATTATCAAGGGCGTGGGCTGGCGGAAAAGCTGCGCTCTGCATTGACGCGCCACACCTGGCCGGACGGCTTGGCGGTGACGGCCTCATTTGGCGTTACGATGCATGTCACCGGCGAAGATTTCGGCGACATGTTGTTGCGCGCGGACAGGGCACTTTATCAGGCCAAGGATGGCGGGCGTAACAGGGTCGAAGTGATATAGGGTTGAAGTGATTTGACGTAAAAAACGGCCGCTGATCTAGCGGCCGTTTTCCATGGTGCAGCGCAGGCTGTTAGTCTTGCAAGGCCCACACGTAGTCGGTGACGAACCAGGATTGCACCGGATTGCCGTTCTGCATTGCGGGCTTGAATTTGCACTTGCTCAAGCCATCCACAGCGGCACGGTCAAGCGCTTTCACGCCGCTCGACTTCACCACGTCGGCCGACACCAGATTGCCTTCCGTACCAATCACAAACTTCACACGAACCGTACCGGTCTGGCCCTGCATCCGCGCTGATTGCGGATAATCTGGCTTACAGCCATTCAAGTCTGTAATTGCAGGACTGGTGACGCCGGCGTTTGCATTGGCATTGGCGTTGGCGTCCGGTGCTGCCGGTGTAGGGGGCGCATCATTGCTGGTCTCTTGAGCCGGTGCCGGATCAGGCGGCGGGGCAGGGACTTCAGCTTGCTGCACCGGTTCGATAGGCGGCGTCACAACAGGCGGTGTCTTGGGTGCCGTCTTGGGTTGCGGCGGTGTCGGGTCAACGACCGGCGGCGCTTCGGGCATCACAACCTGCACTTCTTCAATCTTGGGTTTGGTGACGAAGGTCGTGCGCAAGCCGTAGATCACGGCGCCTGCCAGCAACACGTGCAAGGCGATAGTGACACCGAGACCGCCTGCCTTTTTGACGCCGAAGCTTTGATCGTCTGCGAAATTCATGATGTGCCTCCTCTTTTCCGGTTTCTTTCCCACGCGCCTTGCATGCTCTCTACACATGCTCGACAAGTGGAAATTTGCTCGAACGATATAAAGGGATTACATGACTTGTTGCGCTTAATTGAATGCAACGTGTCGTGCGCTCTTATATCGGAGTTGGCGAAATCGCCAGAGTTCACAAAATCTGGCGAGAAAATTTTATATTTGAGTTCTCGGGAACTTGCTCTTGAAACACGACTCAGAGGTACGATGCGGTGAATTGCAACGCGCAAATTTGCGCTTGCGCGAGCGCGAAAAAATTGAGCCCCTTACGAAAAAGGGGCTCTTTCATTTTCAAGCAATGAAACCTATTGTTGCATCGACCAGACGTAGTCAGTGACCAAGGAAGATTGCACCGGGGTGCCGTCTTGCGTTGCGGCCTTGAATGCGCATTGGCTCAAGCCCCGAACTGCTGCACGGTCAAGGTCGGCAAAACCGCTCGACTTCACGACGCTGGCACCGACCAATTGCCCATTTGCGCCGACTTCCAATTTCAGTCGCGTGGTGCCTTCTTCTTCCGACTTCAATGCGGCTGCAGGGTAGACCGGCTTGCAGCTGTCGAGATTGGAAAACGCCGGGCTGCTGACATGTACTTGTACCGGTTTGAGTCCGGGCTCGCCAAGCCCGGTGCCTGGGCCGCCAGCGTCATAGATCACCGGGCCGGGCTTCGGGGGATTGTCGGAGATTGGATTCTCCGGTCCTGGAATAGTCGGCGGTGGCTCGACCAGAGCATCATGAATAGTGACGGGGCCCACGATCGGCCCCGGAAGCGGCCGTGGTTCGACCGGCTGCTGGATAAGCGGCGGCTCCGGCGTGAAGGGTAGCGGCCCGTCTACCCTGAGACTGCACGTCGTATGCAGCCTATAGATCAGTGCACCGCCCAATATGATGTGAGCCAGCGCGACTGCCCCAATGCGACTGGCCTTCTGTGCGTTGAAACGCTGTTCGTGCGAAAAATCCATAGTCTTCACCCGTATGCGATTGGAAAATTATCGAGAACCCCTGGCTGGCAGGGGTTCTCTTTGGCTGATGCAGCGATCTTTACTGCAGCGACCAGACGTAGTCGGTAACGAGTGAAGATTGAACCGGCGTGCCATCCTGCGTTGCCGCCTTGAACTCACATTGGCTCAATGCGCGTACCGCAGCGCGGTCAAGATCGGGGAAGCCGCTCGACTTCACGACGCTGGCGCCCGCCAATTGGCCGTTCGCACCGACGTCCAGCTTCAGACGCGTCGTGCCTTCTTCCTCCGACTTTACTGCGGCGCTGGGATAAGTCGGCTTGCACTTATCGAGATTGGAGATTGCGGGGCTGCTGCTGTGGACCACGGCTGCTTGCATCCCGCCGCCAACAGGCCCCGCGATGTTTGGTGTCCTGCTCCATGGGGCAGCAGGTGGTTCGATAGGCGTGCTTACCACGATGGGCGGAATGGGAGGCTGCGCTGCATTCGGTATCTCGACCGGCGGAATATAGACTTCCACGTGTTTGACCTGCGGGTCAGAAGTCCGTACAGGCTCGACTCGGGGGATCTCGTGCGGAGGCGGCAAGGAGACCTCAACCGGAGGCTCGTGCTGGACGTTGATGATCGTCGAATGCAGGCAATAAATGAGTGCACCACCCAAAATGACGTGGGCCATTGCGACCACGCCGATGCCGCCGGCCTTTTGTGCGTTGAAGCGCTGATCGTTCGAGAAATCCATGGAGCCTCCCTGTTCGCTGCTGGAAAATAATGAAATGTGCAGAGGGCTGCCTGACTTGCCGCGGGCTGAAAATCACCTGGAATTGCGGTGGATTTCAGCAGTTTTTGCGGCTCGTTTTGCAACCTTCTGCGTTCATTATTGGCGCGAAATTTTTTCTTGGGAAGGGGGTAAGTCCTTGATTAAAAATATATTTTTCCTTTAACCCCGAATGATTGGCTGCTTCGTTTAAAGGGTTTTGAGGTACCCTCTGATCCCTGCCAGGAACATCTCGACCGACATCGCGGTGAGGATCAATCCCATCAAGCGCTCGAACGCCGTCATCACTCTGTGGCCCAGTGCGCGCTGCATCCGTTCCGCGCTCAATAACACCACAAGCCACACCACAGCCACTGCAGAAAGCGCCGATACGTGCAGGATCATGTCGGCCACGGAGTTGGACGAAAACAGCAACACTGTCGCCAGGGCCGAGGGGCCGGCCAGCGCAGGAATCGCCAGCGGCACAATGAAGGGTTCGCTATTGTTGTCGACGTCACCCATGATGCCGCCCGGTTGCGGGAAAATCATGCGCAGCGCGATCAGGAACAACACCACGCCACCGCCTATGCGCAGCGAAATTTCAGAAAGCTGCAGGGCTTCAAGAAAATTCCGGCCAAAGAACATGAACAGCAGCAGCAGCGCAAAGGCGATGGCGCATTCGCGCACCACCACCCGCCAGCGGCGCGCCGGCGGCACGTTGATCAGGGCGCTGACAAAGATCGGCACATTGCCGAAAGGGTCGGTCACGAGGACCAGCAGGACGAAAGCCTGGAAGAAGCTCTTGGTCATGGCGCAGTATGCCTGTTTTTGGGGACAGGCAATTTTATAACGGCAGCTTGCCTGCAGTCACGCGCCCAAGGTGCCAGTGCGCCGGGCGTGTCGTCTGTGTTACTCTGTTGCCGATCAAACAATGAGAGGTTCTGCGCCATGGGCACATTTTCAGATGACATCAAACAGTTCAATGCCATGTATGCCTTGCCGGTCAATGAAAAGCCTACGCTGGACATTGGCGTGCCGGTGGCAGACCGCTTGCGTGCGTTCAAGAGCATTCTCGGCGAAGAGCTCGATGAAATCGACGAAATCGTTGCCGCCGCTGAAAAAGGCGCACCCTCGCTGGAAGTGTTGACCATGCTGGCCGACCTGCTGGGTGACATCCAGGTGTATTGCGCCTCCGAGATGCGCAAGTTCGGCCTGCCGCAGGACGAGGTGCTGTCCATCATCATGCAATCGAATTTCTCCAAGCTTGGCGCCGACGGAAAGCCGATTTACGACGAACGGGGCAAGGTTCAAAAGGGGCCCGGCTACTGGAAGCCGGAGCCGAAAATCTCGGCCATGCTGGGCGAACGCAACAAATAAACGGGCGCCATGGCGAAGCTGCTTGTCATCGATGGGCTGGGGCTGGTGCGCCGCGTGTACCAGGCCAACCCGGATCCAGACAGTGCCGAAAAGGCCGAGCAAGCCCTGCGCAATTGCCAGCTCTCGTTTCGCAAGCTGCTCAATACCCATGAGCCCAGCCACGCGCTGGCCGTGTTCGACCATGGCGGGCACACCTGGCGGCACGACATTTTGCCCAGCTACCGCGCCAGGCGCGAACCGATGCCGCAGGACCTGCAGCATGCCTTGCCGGCCTTCCACGACCGTCTCAGGGAGACTGGCCTGGTTGTGCTGGCCGTGCCCGGCGTAGAGCCCAAGGACGCCATCGCCACGGCCACGCTGCGCTGGCTCAGGGAAGGGCGGGGCGATGCGGTGGTCGCGTCGGTTGACCGTGATCTGCACATCCTGATTGCCGCCGGCGCACGACTGTGGGACCATTTCAAGAACGAATGGCATGATCATGCCTGGGTCGACAAGAAGTTCAACATCGAGCCGGCACAGATGACCGACCTGGTTGCCTTGATGGGGGATGCCGACGACGGCATACCCGGCGTTGAAAAGGTCGGCATCAAGACTGCGGCACGCCTGCTGCGTTCCTATGGCGACCTTGAAGGCGTGATGGCAGGAGCCGGCATTTTGCTCGACCCGATGGGGGAGCGTCTGCGGCGCGACCGCGATGCGGCATTCCTGTCGCGCCGGCTGGCTGAACTGAAAACCGATACGCAACTGGGCGTTACCTGGAAAATGCTGGCCTGGAATATGGAACCACCCGGCTGAATCATAGGGAGGGCTGATGATGGACCCGGTAACAGAAGCGCCGAAGAAACCGGCGCGCCGCCGTTTCATCCTGGGCGGCCTTGGCGTGGCTGGTGCCTTGATCGTGGGCTGGGGCGTGACGCCCCCACGCCAGCGCATCGACGGCAGCCATCCCCTGCCGGTGGATGCCGGTGACATTGCCTTGAACGGCTGGATCAAGATCTCGCCCGACGGCACTGTGACGGTGGCCATGGCGCGCGCCGAGATGGGGCAGGGTGTCCATACGGCCTTGCCCATGCTGGTGGCCGAAGAGCTCGACGTGCCGCTTTCGGCCGTCAAGATCATGCAGGCACCGAACGACAGGATTTACGGCAATGTGTCGATGCTGGCCGACGGCTTGCCGTTCCACCCCGACGACCATGGCATGATCAAGCGCACGGCACAGTGGCTGACCGCGAAAACGGCGCGCGAACTCGGGCTCATCGTCACGGGCGGATCGTCGAGCGTCAAGGATGCCTGGGAGCCATTGCGGCAAGCCGGGGCGTCGGCGCGTGCCATGCTGGTCGGAGCTGCGGCGAAGCGTTGGGGCGTAGATGCGACGGCTTGCACCACCAATGACGGTGTCGTATCGCACCCAAGCGGCAAATCGGCGCGCTACGCGGAACTGATGGCAGATGCAGCCCATATCCAGCCGGGCGAGATTCGGCTCAAGGACCCTACGCAATTCAAGCTGATCGGCACGGCACAGCCGCGCCGCGACACGCTCGTCAAATCCACCGGCCGTGCCGGCTTCGGCATCGATGCCCGCCCGCCGGGCATGATCTACGCCGCTGTGCGCATGGCACCCATGCTGGGCGGCACGGTGCGCCAATACGATTCGGCCAAGGTACAGGGTATGCCCGGTGTCATATCGGTGATGGATTTTTCCGGCCACGGCATTCCGGCTGGCGTGGCCGTATTGGCCAAGACCTTCTGGCAAGCGAAGCAGGCTCTGGCGGCACTTCCTGTGACCTGGAATGCGGGAGCACATTCGAACCTCTCCAGTGACGATGTATTCAGGGAACTGGCCGCGAAGCTCGACAGCGAAGATGGCTACACCTACTACAAGAGCGGCGACGTGGGCCTGGCGAAGGATGCGGCGTCCACCCTCAAGGCGGAATACCGTGCGCCCTTCCTCGCGCACGCCACGATGGAGCCTATCAATTGCACCGCGCAAGTCAAGGACGGCAAGGTCGTGCTATGGCTGGCGACGCAGGTGTCGTCGATTGCCGTCGATGCCGCAGCCAAGGCCGCCGGTTCATCAGCCGAGCACGTGGAACTGTATTTGACCTATATCGGCGGCGGCTTTGGCCGGCGCCTTGAAGTCGACATGGTGACCCAGGCCGTGACGATTGCAAAGAAGGCCGGTGGCCTGCCTGTGCAAGTGATCTGGACGCGTGAAGAAGACATGGCGCACGATATGTATCGCCCTGCGGCCCTGGCGCGCTTCAACGTTGCCCTGGACGCAGAGGGCAGGGTTTTGAGCTACGACAACAAATCGGCCGGCGGCTCGATCACCCAACAAGTGCTGGAACGCACCTTCGGCCTGCCCGGCAGCGGCCCGGACAAGACCACGGCCGAGGGCGAATTCGACATGTCCTATGAATTCCCCAACCAGCACATTGCCCATGTGATCGTGCCGACCCCGGTGCCGCTTGGCTATTGGCGTTCGGTGGGGCATTCGCACAATGCCTTTTTCAAGGAAAGCTTCATCGACGAACTGGCCCATGCGGCAAAACAGGATCCGGTGGCCTATCGCCGCAGCCTGCTGACGCGCCAGCCGCGCTTCCTTGCCGTGCTCGATGCCGCTGTGGAAAAGGCGGGCAAGCCGGAATTGGGCCATGCGCAGGGTGTGGCGCTGCACCGTTCGTTTGGCACTATCGTGGCCCAGGTGGCGGAAGTATCGATTGAGAACAATGAGATCAAGGTGCACAAGGTAACCTGTGCCGTCGATTGCGGTATTGCCGTGAACCCCAACATCATCATGCAACAGGTTGAGTCGGCCATCAATTTCGGCTTGTCGGCAGCGTTGTACGGCGAGATCACGTTCAAGGATGGTGCGGTAGAGCAGCACAACTTCGATAGCTACCAGGTCGTGCGCATGGCGCAGTCGCCTGTAATCGACACCGTCATCATCAAGAGCGCGGAGCCGCCCGAAGGCATGGGCGAGCCGGCCACGCCACCGGTTGCGCCGGCGGTGGCCAATGCCGTGTTTGCCTTGACCGGGAAACGCTTGCGCAGCTTGCCGCTCAGGTTGGGAGATGCGGCCTGAGAAGGTGTTGTTTGCGCGTGGCTTGGTACGTGGCGATGAAGTCGACAGTGCCGAGATCCTGAGTGGTATCGCGGCAAACCTTGCTAGTCTGCCAGACGCGGCTTGAGATTGCACTCGTCTTGCCAGGCTTGCTTTTCCGCGCTGGCAGCAATCTCGCGTTCCAAGTCGGTATCACTCTTCTCGAGTAGCGCCTGCAGTAGCCGCTCTGCCAGTTTGGCATCGGGCAGGGTGGTGCCAAAAAAACAAACCTTCTCATCACGCTGGATCAAGAGCGTGGGAAAGTTGTCGATATCCAAGTCGCCGACGATATCGGCCCGGTCTTCGATATCGATCCAGGCAAAGTATTGATCAGGGTGCCGCTCGGCCAATTCGGCAAACCTGGTTCGATAGGATGTGCAGGTATCGCACCAAGCGGCGCACAGGCAAGCCGTCACCGTCTTGCCTGTATCAAGCCATTCGGCCAGGGCAGTTCGATTCTCGGCAGTCAGGGTCAGGAAATTCATGCGGCATTGTAACCCGTGGCGCAAGCGCGTTGCTTGGGACGGTCAAATGGCGCCTTGCGGCTCTTCATATGGCAACAGGCCCTATGGAAGCGGTAAAATGATGCCATGTCCATCATCCTCGCCATCGAAACCTCCGCCGATCTCGCTTCTGCAGCCTTGATGCGGGAAGACGAACTTTTCGTGCGCGAATCTGCAGGTGTGCAGACGCATTCGCAAACCATCCTGCCGCTGGTGCAGCAATTGCTGGCCGAAGCAGGCCTGGGCCTGAAAGAATGCGACGCCATTGCCTTTGGCTGCGGCCCCGGTTCATTCACCGGCGTGCGTACCGCTTGCGGCATTGTGCAAGGCCTGGCTTTTGGTGCCGGCTTGCCCGTGGTGCCTGTGGTGACCTTGCACGCGATGGCCGAGGCTTGCCGCAGCGAGCACGGTATGACCGAAGTGTTGAGCGTGCTGGATGCGCGCATGGGCGAGGTGTATTGGGCACAGTACCGCTTTGATGGCCTGTGGCGCGAAGTCTTGCCGCCGGCCCTGTCGCGTGCGCAAGCCGTGTTGCCGCAGGGCGAGGTCACTGCATGCGGCAATGGCCTGCAAGCCTATGCCCATGATTTTGCCGAACGCGACTTCCTGGCGGGTGCGCTGACCGCCGTGGTGCCGCACGCGCGCGACGTGGCGCGCCTGGCGCAGGCCATGTTTGCTTCCGGCGCGGTAATCGACGCGCGGGACGCCCAGCCGCTTTATCTGCGTAACAAGGTCGCCCTGACCACGGCTGAACGTATGCAAAAGGCGGAGTCCGTGTGAGCGCACCGCCTGTTGCAAAGAAAGTTCGTGACCCGGCCATGCCGATGGCGATTTCGCGCATGCAGATCGAAGATCTGGCCGAAGTCATGGTGATCGAAAATGATGTCTATCCCCATCCCTGGACCCGAGGCAATTTTCTCGATTCACTGCAGAGCGATTATGAAATCTGGACTGTGCGTGATCCTGCCAGGGCGCTGGCAGGTTATCTGTTGCTGATGATATCGGTTGACGAGTCCCATTTGCTCAACATTGCGGTGCGGCGCGATCTGCAAGGTAGCGGCGTGGGCCGCCTTTTGCTTGATCTGGCTGTGAAGCTCTCGCGTGACAAGGGCATGCAGTCGATCTTGCTGGAAGTGCGGCCATCGAACGGCCGTGCCGTCGAAGTCTATGAGCGCTATGGTTTTGCCGGCATCGGCGTACGGCGCAATTACTACCCCGCTGCAGCCGGAAGCCGCGAAGATGCAATCGTCATGAGGTTGAAGCTATGAGTGCCCCAGGCAGCCGGCAACAAGCATTTTTGCAAGAGATGGGGCTTGGCCCCGCCTGGCGCCTGCGTGAGCGCTCAGCAGCGGCAGGCGTTGCTGAACCGGAGGTCGTGGCCGAGCCATCGCTCGCTCCATCAGCGCAGGCGGCGCAATTTGAACACCTGCAGCAGCCCGCAGATATAGCCATTACAGCTGTGGAGTCGACCGGCAATGCAGTCGCCGGCATGAACTGGGATGAATTGAAGGCGGAAGTTGCCGCCTGCATGAAATGCGGCTTGTGCAGGAAGCGCACCAATACCGTGTTCGGTGTCGGCGACGAAAAGGCCAAGTGGCTGTTCATCGGCGAAGGCCCCGGCCGCAACGAGGACCAGCGTGGCGAACCGTTCGTGGGGCCGGCCGGCAAGCTGCTCGACAATATGCTCGTTGCGCTGGGTTTGCGCCGTGGCGACAACGCTTATATTGCCAACATCGTGAAATGCCGCCCGACTGATCCGACCGGCAAGGACCGGCCGCCCACGCCCGAAGAGGCGGCTTCTTGCATGCCTTACCTGTTGCGCCAGATTGCCCTGATCCAGCCGACCGTGATTGTGGCCTTGGGCAAGACTGCGGCACTTTCCCTGCTTGGCCTTGACCCGGCGACGCCAGTGTCCAGCTTGCGCGGCAAGTCACACCAGTATGCCGGCTTGCCGCTGGTGGTGACCTATCACCCGGCCTATCTGCTGCGCACGCCTGGCGATAAGCGCAAGGCCTGGGCCGACTTGTGCATGGCCAAGGAAATCTACGCGCGTGCCTGAAGCCTCGTTTCAGCGCCTGTTCCATGCCAGGCGAGGGCATCTGCGCAACCCTTATGTACGCGACCTGGCCTGGCTGCTCGATTCTCCGGACCTGCTCGACCGGCGCCAATGGCAGGGCCGCATTGCCACGCTGTTTTCCCAAGAAGGCGAGGCCATCGATGCATGGCTGGGCCGGCTTGATGATGATCCGGCAGAATTGCAAGCGCTGATCGAGCGCCACGGCTTTAATCGCCTGGGCCGCTACGCCGAATTGTTGATGGCGCATTTTCTCAGGCATATCGGTGCGCTGGAGGCCCACGGGGTGCAGGTGAGGGCAGCGAGTGGCGAAACCGTCGGTGAATTCGACTTCCTGCTGCGTGACCCGTCAGCGCGTTTGCTGCACTGGGAATTTGCCACGAAATATTATCTGTTGGAAGCCGGGGCCGGCGCGGCGAGTGCGCGAACGGATGATCTGGTCGGGCCGAACCTGGCCGATACGCTCGGTGCGAAGATGCGCAAGATACTGGAACGGCAATTGAATCTGTCGCAGCACCCGGCGGCGCAGGCGGCGTTGAAGGAAACGCCCCAAGGCGCGCAAGCCCTGGTCAAGGGCTGGCTGTTTTACGCGCCCGGTGAAGAACCCTTGAGCGACAAGCTCGGCGTCAACCCGGCGCATTGCCGCGGGTTTTGGCGGCCACTCTCGGAATTGAACGAGATGGGGCACGACAGCTTCCTGATCCTGCCGCGCTTGCGCTGGCTGGCACCGGCGCAGTCCGATCCTGGAGACTGCCTGGATCATTATGCTCTTGCGCAAGCGTTAAAGTCACACTTTACCGTCGACAGCCTGCCGGTGATGGTTACCCTGATGGAGACGGATGAGAACGGTGCGTTCGAAATTGAGCGCGGCTTCATCGTGCTCGACGATTGGTCACGCCGGGCCGCGCAGTTTGTGCGAAGGGCCTGTTGACATATGATTTAGGAGTGCGAAGGTGCCGTATGCGTTGCAGGCCTAGGCTCAGCGACGCGTCGTAGTGGTGCTACGGCAAGGAGTTGCAACAACGGTATGCGATGCATACGGCACCTTCCCGAAGGGTTCAAGTCAGAATGCGCGCTAGCCGCGCGCCTTGCCAGCCCGCATTCTGACTTGAACGCATCTCCCAAATCATATGCCAACAGGCCCTAGTGCGAATGGTGTTCACCGATCAGGGCGACACTGTCAAATTTCTTCTGGTTCAAGGCATGCCAGCGCATGACCAGCAGCAGTGAAGTGACGACGAACAGGCCGAAGATGATGATTACTGTATTCACTTCGAGCTTGAGTTTGACCATGATGGCATACAGGCCCAGCATGGTCAGGATCGACATGTTTTCGTTGAAGTTTTGTACCGCGATCGAATGGCCGGCGCTCATCAATTCCGAACCGCGATGCTGTAGCAAAGCGTTCATCGGCACAACGAAAAAGCCGGACAAGGCGCCGATGAGGATCAGCAGCGGGTAAGCCATCTGCACGCTATGCACCAGCGTCATGGTCATCACCACCATCCCCATGGCGATACCGACCGGCAGCAGGCTCAAGGTGCGTTTCAAGGGTACGATCATGGCCGCCGCGAGCGAGCCGATTACGGCGCCGATCACCACCACAACCTGCAGGATCACGACTTCGTTGAAGGGCATGTTGAGCGACTTTTCGCCCCATTTCAGGACGATGAATTGCAGTGTTGCACCAGCACCCCAGAACAGCGTGGTGACAGCCAGTGAAATCTGACCCAGCTTGTCGTTCCACAAGGTAGAGCAGCATCCGGCAAAGTCCACGATCAGCTTGAATGGCGTGTGTTGCTGTCTTTCGTACGCGACTCCCGTATCGGGAATCGACAAATTGATGATTGCTGCTACGACATAGGTCGCGACAATCACGACCAGAGCCATGTCGGAAGTGAGGTTGGCGTCACCGAAAAAACTGGGAATATGCAATTTGATCAGCATGTCGGTCATGTGAGGACCGACGAGCAAGCCACCCAGAGCGGTGCCGAAAATGATCGAAGAGACCGTCAGGCCTTCAATCCAGCCGTTGGCGGCAACCAGCTTCTCGGGTGGCAGCAATTCGGTCAGGATGCCGTATTTGGCCGGGGAATAGGCGGCGGCGCCAAAGCCGACCATGCCGTAGGCGATCAATGGATGCACATTGAAAAACATCAGCGAGCAGCCGAAGATCTTGAGCAGATTGGTGAAGAACATGACGCGGCCCTTGGGATAGGCATCGGCAAAGGCGCCGACGAAGGCCGCAAGCAAAACATAAGAGAGAACGAAGAAAGATTTCAGCAGGGGAGTCATCCATGGAGGAGACTTGATCATCTCCAACATGGCGATGCATGCGATCAGCAATGCATTGTCAGCAAGCGACGAAAAGAACTGCGCCGCCATGGTTGTATAAAAACCGCGATTCATCCGGATCCTAACCAATTAACACCGGCTTGCTTTATACCATGAAAATGCCTGTGGAAAATGCCACGGCATTGCCCTTTTGCAAGGGTCAATTGCGTCTACCTAAAGTAAAATACAGTATTACGCATTACCAAGAAGTGAGACGAACAATGGCCAGACCCCTCATTGCCGCCATCGACGTCGCTGCAATGCAGCACAACCTGGCAGTGGCCAAAAGCCATGCGCCGCAGTCACGTGCCTGGGCCGTAGTCAAAGCCAACGCCTACGGCCATGGCCTGCAATTCGCCGTGCGCGGCTTTGCCGCTGCCGATGGCCTGGGCTTGATCGAACCCGATGGTGCAGTGCGCCTGCGCGAATTGGGCTGGCAAAAGCCGGTGGTGCTGCTGGAAGGCTTTTTCCAGCATGAAGACATTCCCATGCTGGTGCAGCATCAGGTGCAGACGGCAATCCATGGGCCCGAACAGATCGCCATGCTGGAACAGGCCGGCTTGAGCGCGCCCGTCGACGTGCACCTGAAAATGAATACCGGCATGAACCGGCTCGGGTTTGCCCCGGCCCAGTTTCGCGCTGCTTACGAGCGCCTGCGCGCCATTCCCGGCGTGCGTACCATCGGCATGATGACGCATTTCGCTAACGCCGAAGAGGCCAGCCATGGCGTGGTGTCGGTGGCCGAGCAACTGCGTCGCTTCAATGAAGCGACGGCGGGGCTGGCCGGGCCGCGCAGCCTGTCCAATTCAGCCGGCGACCTGCTGCATCCGGAAGCGGCGGCTGACTGGGTGCGGCCCGGTATCATGCTTTATGGCGCGACGCCGGGTTACCGCACGGCGGCAGAATTCGGCTTGCGCCCGGCGATGACGCTCACGGGTGAGATCATCGGCACGCAGCATCTTGAGACGGGCGATGCTGTCGGCTACGGCAGCCGTTTCGTGGCGGCGCATCCGATGACTATCGGTGTGGTGTGCTGCGGCTATGCCGATGGCTACCCGCGCCATGCTGCGACCGGCACGCCGGTACTGGTCGACGGCGTACGCACGCGCACGCTGGGCAAGATATCGATGGACATGCTGGTGGTGGATTTGAGCGCAGTGCCCGGTGCAAAGGTCGGCAGCAAGGTGACGCTTTGGGGCGAAGGCTTGCCCATCGACGAAGTGGCGCGCATGGCCGAAACAATCGGTTATGAACTGATGTGTGCGGTGGCGCCCCGTGTGCAGGTTATCGAGAAAAATTAATGGCAAAAGCGGCGAAAACAAACTTTACCTGCAGCGAATGCGGCGGCGTGGCAAGCAAATGGACCGGGCAATGCCCGTCCTGCGGACAATGGAATACCCTGGTTGAAACCGTCGCCGAAGCGACGGGCGGCAACCGTTTTTCCACGCAATACCAGGGGCTGGCGCAAACGGCACCGGTGCTCTCGCTGGCCGACATCGAAGCGACGGACGTACCACGCTTCGGCACCGGTATCGAGGAATTCGACCGTGTGCTCGGTGGCGGGCTGGTGGCCGGCGGTGTCGTGCTGATCGGCGGCGACCCGGGCATCGGCAAATCCACGTTGCTGTTGCAGGCGCTGGCGCAGATGTCGCGCGAAAAGAAAGTGCTGTATGTCAGCGGGGAAGAATCCGGGGCGCAGATCGCCTTGCGTGCCAAGCGGCTGGCGGTCGATGCCCGCGAATTGAAGTTGCAGGCGGAAATCCAGCTTGAAAAAATCCTGCACACCCTGGCCGAACACAAGCCGCAAGTTGCCGTCATCGATTCGATCAAGACCCTGTATTCCGATGCCTTGAGTTCTGCGCCGGGTTCCGTGGCCCAGGTGCGCGAATGCGCGGCGCAATTGACGCGCGTAGCCAAGCAGAGCGGCGTCACCATCATCATGGTGGGCCATGTGACCAAGGAAGGTTCGCTGGCGGGCCCGCGCGTGCTGGAGCACATTGTCGATACGGTGCTGTATTTCGAAGGCGACACGCATTCGAGTTTCCGCCTGGTGCGCGCCATCAAGAACCGTTTCGGCGCGGTCAATGAGCTGGGTGTGTTCGCCATGTCGGAAAAGGGCTTGAAGGGCGTATCGAACCCCTCGGCACTGTTTCTGTCGCAGCATGAAACGCCCGTGCCCGGTTCCTGCGTGATGGTGACCCAGGAAGGCACGCGCCCCTTGCTGGTTGAAATCCAGGCGCTGGTTGACGCTTCGCATCTGCCCAATGCACGCCGCCTCACGGTTGGCCTGGAGCAGAACCGTCTTGCCATGCTGTTGGCCGTGCTGCATCGTCATGCCGGTATTGCCGCGTTTGACCAGGACGTGTTCATCAATGCCGTGGGCGGTGTCAAGATCACGGAGCCGGCGGCCGACCTGGCCGTGCTGCTGGCCATCCATTCCTCGATGCGCAGCAAGCCGCTGCCGCGCGGCCTGGTGGTGTTTGGTGAGGTGGGGTTGGCCGGTGAGATTCGACCCGCGCCGCGCGGCCAGGAACGCTTGCGTGAAGCGGCCAAGCTGGGCTTTTCGATTGCGGTGATTCCAAAGGCCAATGCGCCCAAGCAAAAGATTGAGGGCTTGACCGTGGTTGCGGTCGAACGTATCGATGAGGCAATGTCGCGCGTACGCGAATTGGACTAGTTGGCCTTGCCGAACATTGCAGCGGCGGCAATGCCGCTTCTGACGGCGCCTTCCAGCGTGGCCGGGTAGTCGCCAGCCGTGTAGTCGCCGGCCAAGGCCATGCCGGAAATGCCGATGTCATTGCCCGGACGCACCAGGCCCGGCACGCAGGAAAATGTCGCGCGCTTTTCGGAAATTACGCGGCTCCAGCGCGGTTCGGCCAGTTTCGGTGTGTTGAACACCTTTGCCAATTGCTTGGCCACCGCGCGGGTCAATTCTTCCTGGTCGAGCGCCACGGCGGCATGCGACGCGCTGATCACGACCGCCAGAATGCCGGCATTGGCCGGGTCAAGCTGGCCCCGGTCAAACACGAACTGGCCCCATTCGCCCTGGTCTTCATCATCGACCAGCGCCATGAAGGGCGCCGGCAGGCGTAGCTTGGAGGAGTAACGCAGATAGACCGTGGTGATGGGTTCGTACTGCAGGTTGCGCAAGGCTTGGGTGTCTGCAAACCCTTCGAGCAGTTGCGCTGCCTGGCGCGGTGAGGTCGCCAGGACCAGTTTTTCGAACGCCAGCACGGAGTCCGACAGGTCGCCGGTCACTTCCAGCCACCAGCGGTTGCCCTCGCGCGTCAGGCTGCGCAATTGCACGCCCATGTGGATCATGCCCTGGTGGCTCTGGATATAACGCGCAGCGTGCATCGGAAACAGTTCGCTCAAGTCCTTGCGCGGCAAAAGCATGTCCGAGGCCGGACGCTTTGCGCCGAGCGAGTCGCGCAAGACCGCGAGGAAAACGTTTGCCGATGCTTCTTCTGTCGGCGTGTTCAAGGCCGCAAGGCATAGCGGACGCCACATCAGGGCGGTCAGGCGCGGGGTCTGGTCGAAGCGGTGCAACAATTCGGCAACGCTGCAATCTTCGTTCAAATGCCAGCCCATCCAGCGTGCCGCGGTGGAAAAACGGGCCAGCGCATGCTTGTCGGCGACCGACAATCCCTTGGCGCGCCACAGGGCCACAATCATGTGCAGCGGCGCAGGCAGGTGCGGCGCGAGGAAGTCCATACCGCCGCTGTCTTTCGGGTAACGCATCTGCAGCGGCAGGCGCAGGAAGGCTTGGTCGCAATCAATGCCGACCTGCTTCATCATGGCCAGTGTCTGGCTGTAGGCACCCAACATGATGTGCTGGCCGTTATCCAGCTTGTGGTCGTCAAGCTGCACGGCACGGGCGCGGCCACCGAGGATGCGCATGCCTTCGAACAGGTGCACCGAATAACCGGCTTCGGCCAGCTTGACCGCAGCCGCGCAGCCGGCCCAGCCGCCGCCAATGACGCCGATGCGCGGGATGGGCTTGTCGTCGAGCGAGTCGAAGTCAGCCGCGGACATAGGTCTTCCACGCCAGCCACAGCTTGCGGATGGGGGTAAGGGAAATGCGTTGGTTCAGCACGTGGAAGCCATCGCGTTCGATTTCGTCGAGCACGGCACGGTAGATTGCCGCCATGATCAGGCCGGGGCGCTGCGCACGGCGGTCTTCCTTGGGCAGCAGGGCGAAAGCTTCGTTATAGGCCTTCTGCGCGCGCTGCGCCTGGAATTGCATCAGCTTCACAAAATTTTCGCTGTGGCGCGCATTCAGAATGTCGGCTGCCGTCACGTTGAATTGCTGCAGTTCGTTGACGGGCAGGTAGATGCGTCCCATGCGCGCATCTTCGCCAACGTCGCGGATGATATTGGTCAACTGGAACGCCAGGCCAAGTTTCTCGGCATATTGCAGCGTTTCCGGGCGGGTAAAGCCGAAGATCGAGGCAGAGAGGATGCCGACCACGGAAGCGACGTGCCAGCAATAGCGCTGCATGCCGGCGTAATCGAGATAGCGGGTCTGGTCCAGGTCCATTTCCATGCCGTCGACAATGGCCAGCAAGTGCTTGATGTCGATGGAATAGGTTTTCAGGTGTGGCTGCAGCGCTTGCGTCACCGGGTGCGTCGGCGCGCCATCCTGCATTGCCACGATTTCCTTGCGCCACCAAACCAGCTTGGTGCGCGCTACCTGCACATCGGTGCATTCGTCAACGGTATCGTCCACTTCACGGCACAGCGCGTAGAGCGCCGTGATGGCGCGCCTGCGCTCGGGTGGCAGGAACAGGAAGCTGTAGTAGAAGCTTGAGCCGCTTTGTGCGGCTTTTTGTTGGCAATATTCGTCTGGCGACATGGGAAAAATTGATACTTGAACGGACGTTATGCTACCGGACTCGCGGCCCGGCCACAACGAGCAAAGTAGGTTATGGATAGGATATAAGCGGGTTACAAAGAGGTTTACATCCGGATGGCGCGCCAGAGCATCACCAGCCAGTCGCCGGGCCCCAATTTGGGGCGGCGCCTGAATACGTCAAATTCGACGGCTTCGATTCTTTCCAGAATGCGCAAGCCGCCTTGCACCACAAGGCGCAATTCCCAGCCCACGCGGCCCGGCAGCCGTTTGGCTAGCGGCGCGCCGGACTCGATCATTGCCCTTGCACGCTCCACTTCGAAGCGCATCAAGTCGCGGAATTCCCCTGTCACACGCTCCAGGGTCAGATCGTGTTCGACAAAGTCGTGGCGCAGCATGTCGTCTTGCGGGATGTAAATCCGCGCCTTTTGCCAATCAACGGCCACATCCTGCCAGAAATTGATCAATTGCAGGGCAGAACAGATGGCATCCGAATCCCGCAGATTTTCCGGCGTCGCCGCGCCGTAGAGATACAACATCAGCGTGCCGACCGGATTGGCCGAGCGGCGGCAATAGTCGAGCAAGAGATTGAAATCGGCATAGCGCTTGGTCGTCACGTCTTGCTTGAAGGCGGAAAGCAGGTCGCGAAACGGTTGCAAGGGCAGGGCATAGGAAGCGATCACGGCGCCGAGTTCCTCGAACAGCCGTGACTCGGGAGGCTTGACTTGTTCGATGCGGTCGAGTGCTGCCTCATAGGCAGTCAAACCGGTCAGCCGTTCTGCTGGGGTTGCATCGCCTTCGTCGGCGATGTCGTCGGCGCTGCGCGCAAAACGATAAATCGCTTCCACCGCGGGACGCAGGCGCGCCGGCAGCAAGATCGACGCGACAGGGAAATTTTCGTAATGATCGACAGGCATGAGTGTTGCCGCACAGATGCAGACGGGCGCAAGGGTAACAGAGTTTTGCGCGATTGCCGCATTTGCAAGGTTGAACTTGCTTGGTTGGCAAGCTCGTGCGCGCTCAGATGTAAATGACTCAAAAGTCATTTACAAATTCAGGCTGTCTTCTTATAATTACTGACCAGTCAGTTATTTAACTATAACTCGGAAAATAGCCGGGAAGCAAGCACGTACAAGATTGCAGTCGTCGCCAATATGAATTCAGTGAGGGTCAGGGTGAAAAATTCAACATTTGTTGCCATTCTTGGGGCAGCCGTGCTGGCTGCATGTGGCCATGCGCCGGAAAAGCTTGAGGAAATCCGCCCCGTGCGCGTGATGACGCTCGCATCGTCGGACGTTGACCTCGACGCCGAATTTCCCGGCGAAGTCCGGGCCCGCGTCGAATCGCGTCTGGGTTTTCGCGTAGGCGGCAAGATCGTGGCGCGCAAGGTGGACGTGGGCAACGTGGTCAAGCGAGGCCAGGTGCTGATGCAGCTTGATCCGCAAGACTTGCAATTGGCGCAGGCACAGGCCGTGGCCGGTTTGAAAGCCAGCGAGAGCAACCGGGACCTGGCGCGCGCCGAGTTGAAACGCTACCAGGACCTGCGCGACAAGAGCTTCGTCAGCCAGGCGGTGCTGGACAGCAAGGAAACCGCTTTCCGCGCCGCCCAGGCCAGCTATGAGCAAGCGCTGGCGCAAAGCAAGACCCAATCAAACCAGACCGCCTACACCACGCTGGTGGCCGATGCCGATGGCGTGGTGACAAGTATCGACGCGGAAGTGGGGCAGGTGGTAGCGGCGGGCAGCCCGGTTGTGCGCGTGGCGCAGACGGGGGAAAAGGAAATCGTCATCGGTATTCCCGAAGACAAGGTGGATACCTTGCGCAAGGTTGGCGATGTGAAGGTACGGGTCTGGGCACAGCCCAATGATTTGATCGCCGGCCACATCCGCGAGATTTCTCCGATTGCCGACCCGGTTACACGCACTTTCACGGCAAAGGTCGCCATGCCCGATGCGCCGGCTGATGTCAGGCTTGGCATGACGGCTTATGTGCGCTTTGCCTCGAAGACAGCGGCGCCGCAAATTCGGGTGCCCTTGACCGCACTGTTCCAGGACAAGAGTGGCTCGGCGGTCTGGGTGGTGGAAAACCATGTGGCCAAACTGGTGCCGGTGCAGGTTGGCGGTGCCAGCGGCAACGACGTCCTGCTTGCCGGCGGCGTGGCGGGCGGCCAGGTTGTGGTGACGGCGGGTGTCAATTCGCTCAAGCCAGGGCAAAAGGTCAGCATCCTCGGCGAGGAAGCGCCGAGGCAGGCCGTGGCCAGCAACGCCATGCAGGACCTTGTTCAGGGCGCCGACGCGGCGGCCCAGGCCGGTGCAGGAGCCGCCAAATGAAGGGGTTCAACCTTTCGCGCTGGGCCCTCGAACATATTCCGCTGACTCGTTACCTGATTGCCGCCCTGTTGATCGGCGGCATCATGAGCTACAGCAACCTGGGGCAGGACGAAGACCCGCCGTTCACCTTCCGTGCCATGGTCATCAGCGCCCAATGGCCTGGTGCCACGTCCTTGCAGATGGCCGAGCAGGTGACGGACAAGCTGGAAAAGAAGCTGCAGGAAACCCCATATGTCGACAAGATCCGCAGCTATTCCAAGCCCGGTGAAACGCTGATCATCCTGCAGTTGCGCGAATCGACGCCGCCCAAGGAAACCACCGCCGCCTGGTACCAGGTGCGCAAGAAGCTGGGAGACATCCAGGGTACCTTGCCGCCCGGCGTGATCGGGCCATTCTTCAATGACGAGTTCGGCGACACCTTCGGGTCGATCTTTGCCTTGAGCGGTGATGGCTATACGCCGGCCGAATTGAAGGACTATGCCGACTTCGTGCGCCAGCAATTCCTGCAGATTCCGTCCGTCTCCAAGGTTGACCAGTATGGCGTGCAGGATGAAAAGGTCTATATCGAATTTTCGCAAAAGAAGTTCGCCCAGATCGGGATTCCCTTCGAAGCCATCGTGGCACAGTTGAATGCGCAAAACACGGTTGAGTCTACCGGTGTGCTGGTTACGCCAAGCGACAATCTGCAGGTGCGTGTATCGGGCGCGATGCGTTCGGTGAAGGACCTGGAAAACCTGCAACTGCGCGCCAACGGCACGACCTTCCGGCTGGGCGACTTTGCCGCCGTCAAGCGCGCCTACATCGACCCGGCGCACGACAAGATGCGCTATAACGGCAAGGATGTCATCGGGCTGGGCGTGGCCATGGAACATGGCGGCAACATCATCGCGCTCGGCAAGAACCTCGATGCTGCCGCCAGTGCGATCCGCGCCAAGCTGCCGGTCGGTATCGAGCTGCAGCGCGTGGTGGACCAGCCCAAGGCGGTCAAGTCGTCGGTCAGCGAATTTCTTGATACGCTGACCCTGGCGGTGCTGATCGTGCTGGCTGTGAGCTTCCTGTCGCTGGGCTTGCATACCAAGCCGTTCCGGCTCGACTTCCGTCCCGGCCTGGTGGTGGGCTTGACCATCCCGCTGGTGCTGGCCGTCACCTTCCTGTTCATGCGCATCTTCGATATCGACTTGCACAAGATATCGCTGGGCGCCTTGATCATCGCCCTGGGGCTGCTGGTTGACGACGCCATCATCGCCGTTGAAATGATGGTGCGCAAGATGGAAGAGGGCCTGTCGCGTTTCGAGGCGGCGACCTTTGCCTACACGTCGACGGCCATGCCCATGCTCACCGGCACGCTGATCACGGCAGCAGGCTTCCTGCCGATCGGCCTGGCCAAGTCCGCCGCCGGGGAATATACCTTTTCGATGTTTTCGGTCAATGCACTGGCATTGATCATTTCCTGGCTCGTGGCGGTGCTGTTCACGCCTTACATCGGCTTCATGCTGTTGAAGGTCAAGCCGGCGGCCGGCGCGGACGGACATCACGAATTGTTCGATTCACCGTTTTATAGCCGCTTCCGCCGCATCGTCACATGGTGCGTGGAATGGCGCAAGACTACCATTGCGCTGACGCTGGGCACGTTTGCATTGGGCATCGTCGGTTTCGGTTTCATCGAGCAGCAATTCTTTCCTGACTCCAGCCGGCCCGAGTTGATGGTGGAATTGTGGCTGCCTGAAGGTTCATCGTTCGCCGCTACCGAAGCGCAAGCGAAGAAGTTCGAACAATTCATTACGAAAGAGCAGGGCGTGGAAAGCGTGACGAGCTATATCGGCACCGGCAGCCCGCGTTTTTACCTGCCGCTGGATCAGATCCTGCCGCAAACCAATGTGGCGCAAGTGGTGGTGCTGCCCAAGTCGCCGGAAGCGCGCGAAGCACTCCGGCTCAAGATCGCGGACCTGTTCAAGCATGACTTCCCCGAAGTGCGCGGCCGCGTGAAGCTCTTGCCTAATGGGCCGCCCGTGCCTTATCCGGTGCAGTTCCGCGTCTCCGGCGACGAAGTGGGGCAGGTGCGTGCAATTGCCGACCATGTCAAGGACATCATGCGCGCCAATTCGAACACCGTGGGTGTCAACGACAACTGGAATGAATCGATCAAGGTGTTGCGCCTTGACCTCGACCAGGACAAGTTGCAAGCCATGGGCATCGGGTCGCAAACGGTGATGCGTGCGGCCAACACCATCCTGACCGGCACCGCCATTGGGCAATTCCGTGACGGCAATAAGCTGATCGATATCGTGATCCGCCAACCGGTGGAAGAGCGTTCGACCATCACGGCGCTGAACCAGGCCAACATCCAGCTTCCGGGTGGCCGCTCCGTGCCCCTGTCGCAACTGGCGCAGGCGCGGTTTGTGTGGGAACCCGGCGTAGTTTGGCGCGAAGGACGCGAATGGGCCATCACGGTGCAGTCCGATGTGGTCGACGGTATCCAAGGCCCGACGGTGTCGAGCCAGATCGAAACCAAACTGGCCGAATTGCGCCGCACCCTGCCGGCCGGTTACCGCATCGAGCTGGCCGGCGCCGCAGCCGATAGCGGCAAGGCGCAGGATTCGATTGCTGCCAATGTGCCGCTGGTGATTTTCATCATCTTCACCTTGCTGATGCTGCAATTGCAAAGTTTTTCACGTGCCGTGCTGGTGTTCCTGACCGGGCCGCTCGGTGTGGCCGGCGCAGCGGCGGCACTGTTGATCCTGCATCGGCCGTTCGGCTTCGTGGCGCAGCTGGGCGTGATTGCGCTGTTTGGCATGATCATCCGCAACTCCGTCATCCTGATCGACCAGATCGAGCAGGACATCAAGGCAGGCAGTGCTCCGTGGGATGCGGTGGTGGAGTCGGCCGTGCGGCGTTTCCGGCCCATCATTTTGACGGCCGCCGCCGCTGTGCTGGCCATGATTCCATTGTCGTATTCCGTGTTCTGGGGGCCGATGGCCGTGGCCATCATGGGCGGCTTGATTTTGGCGACTGGCCTGACCTTGTTGTTTTTGCCGGCTTTGTATGCGGCATGGTTCCGCGTCAGGCGTCCGTTGCCAACTAATTAAGCAAAACCATTTCCCCATGGCACTGGTATGACAAAAAACGCGACAATCGGCCTAAAAATCCATTAGAATGCTGGGTTGAAGTTGAATAGCCGACAAAGGCAAAGCAGGGCGACCAGATTCTCACTTCAAGGTCGCCCTTTCCATTTGTCTGGCGAAAAATACCCGCGAGGATGGCGAAATTGGTAGACGCACCAGGTTTAGGTCCTGACGCCAGCAATGGTGTGGGGGTTCGAGTCCCCCTCCTCGCACCATAGAAGAATTCTTTTATTTTTTGGACGATTGACATGGCAACTGCTGTCGAAACTTTGGACAAACTCGAGCGCCGCATCACGATTTCGCTGCCGGTGGCAGACGTGCAGGCGGAAGTGGAAAAACGCCTCAAGGTGCGCGCCCGCACCGTGAAGGCCCCCGGCTTCCGTCCGGGCAAGGTGCCCATGAAGATGGTCGCAGCCCAGTACGGCTATCAGGTCGAGAATGAAGTTCTGAACGACAAGGTTGGCCGTGCGTTCAACGACGCCGCCAATGAAAACAGCCTGCGCGTTGCCGGCTTCCCGAAGATCGAGCCCAAGGCCGACGCGGCCGCTGACGGCACGCTGGTATTCAATGCCACGTTCGAAGTCTATCCTGAAGTCACCATCGGCGACCTGGCCGGCGCAGAAGTCGAACAGACCCTGGCCGACGTGTCCGATGCCGAAATCGACAAGACCATCGACATCCTGCGCAAGCAGCGCGTGCATTTCCACACCAAGGGCGAGCACAGCGACCATGGTGATGGCGGTGAGGCAGTTGCCCAGAACGGCGACCGCGTGACTGTCGACTTCGTCGGCAAGATCGACGGCGTCGAGTTCTCCGGCGGCAAGGCCGAAGACTATTCCTTCGTGCTCGGTGAAGGCCGCATGCTGCCTGAATTTGAAACAGCCACGCTCGGTTTGAAGGTTGGTGAAGCCAAGACTTTCCCGCTGCCTTTCCCTGAGGATTATCACGGCAAGGACGTGGCCGGCAAGACGGCTGAATTCACCGTCACGCTGAAGAAGCTCGAATGGGCGCATCTGCCCGAAGTCGACGCTGAATTCGCCAAGTCGCTTGGTATCGAAGACGGCGACCTGGCCAAGATGCGCGAAGACATCAAGCTCAACCTCGAGCGCGAAGTCAACGGCCGTGCCAAGGGCAAGACCAAGGACAGCGTGATGGACGCACTGATCAAGGCTGCGACGCTGGACCTGCCGAAGGCGCTGGTCGAGCAAGACGTGCAACGCCTGATGGAATCGACCCGTGCCGACATGGAACAACGCGGCATGAAGGTCAAGGACATGCCTTTCCCGCCGGAACTGTTCACTTCGCAAGCCGAGCGCCGCGTGCGCCTGGGCTTGATCCTGTCGGAAGTGGTCAAGCAAAATGATCTGACGGCCACGGCTGAGCAGGTCAAGGCGCAAGTCGAAGACTTTGCCCAAAGCTACGAAGACCCGAAGCAGGTCATGAAGTACTACTACAGCGACCGTCGTCGCCTGGCAGAAGTCGAAGCCCTTGTTTTGGAAGAAAACGTCGTTAACTATGTGCTTGGCAAGGCGAAGGTCACCACCAAGACCGTCGCATTTGATGAATTGATGGGCAACAACGCCCAGCAAGCATAAGTTTTCGGTCCGAAGGGGCGGCATCGCAAGATTGCCGCTCCGGATATACTTATCCGGCACGAATCGAAATCGCTTCTTTTTTTGGAAGGTTAAGCATGACAAGAAATTCGGCGTTGGATACGCAAATGCTCAATATGGTCCCCATGGTGGTCGAGCAGAGCGGTCGTGGCGAACGCGCCTATGACATCTACTCGCGCCTGTTGAAGGAACGCGTCATTTTCCTGGTTGGCCCCGTCAACGATGCGGTTGCTAATGTGATCGTCGCCCAGTTGCTGTTCCTCGAAAGCGAAAATCCGGACAAGGATATCTCGCTCTACATCAATTCCCCGGGTGGTTCGGTGTCGGCCGGTTTGGCAATCTATGACACCATGAAGTTCATCAAGCCCAATGTGTCGACGTTGTGCACCGGCCTGGCTGCCTCCATGGGCGCCTTCCTGCTAGCCGCCGGCGAGAAGGGCAAGCGCTTTTCCCTGCCCAATTCGCGGATTATGATTCACCAGCCTTCCGGCGGTGCACAAGGGCAGGCCAGCGACATTGAAATCCAGGCACGCGAAATTCTTTACCTGCGTGAACGTTTGAATAGCATCCTGTCGGAAAACACCGGCAAGCCAGTTGAAGCCATCGCGCGCGATACCGAGCGTGACAATTTCATGTCGGCCGATGCTGCTGCTGAATATGGCCTGATTGACAAGGTCTTGACGACGCGCGCTGGCTAAGTGTTGCTTTGGCGCACCGGATCTTGTTGATCCGGTGCTGCCAAGTTGCTCTTTGGTGTGATTTTGCTGCGGTGCAGCTTTGCCTTGATTCTTCTGGTTTCAGAGCCGACCTTGCCTTGATCATCATGCATTTCGCAAAGGCCGAGGAAGATTTCCCTTTTGCTTTTCATGACTGCGGCGTGACGAATTTCGATTTCGCAGGTAAGATCACTGGAAGTAAGTGCCAGGTTAACGTTTCAAGCCGATTAAAGTCCCAGAACAAGTTTGCCCCATGCCTGAAAAAAAATCCCCCAGTGGCGAAAAACTGCTGTATTGCTCCTTCTGCGGCAAGAGCCAGCACGAAGTCAAGAAGCTGATCGCGGGTCCGTCGGTGTTCATCTGTGATGAATGCATCGATCTGTGCAATGACATCATCCGTGACGAGGCCGCTTCGGTGGAATCGGTCTCGGGACCGAAGTCCGACCTGCCCACGCCGCACGAAATTTTCGAACTGCTCGGTCAATATGTGATCGGCCAGGAAACCGCCAAGCGTATTCTCGCCGTGGCGGTGTACAACCACTACAAGCGCCTGAAGCACCTCGGCAAGAAAGATGAAGTCGAGCTGGCCAAGAGCAACATCCTGCTGGTCGGCCCCACGGGCTCCGGCAAGACGCTTTTGGCCCAGACGCTGGCCCGCATGTTGAACGTGCCTTTCGTCATCGCCGATGCAACGACCTTGACCGAAGCCGGCTATGTCGGTGAAGACGTCGAAAACATCATCCAGAAGCTGCTGCAGAACTGCAACTACGAAGTCGAGAAGGCGCAGAAGGGTATCGTCTACATCGACGAAATCGACAAGATTTCGCGCAAGTCCGACAACCCCTCGATCACGCGCGACGTATCCGGCGAAGGTGTGCAGCAAGCTTTGCTGAAGCTGATCGAAGGCACCATGGCTTCAGTGCCGCCGCAGGGTGGGCGCAAGCATCCGAACCAGGATTTCGTGCAGATCGACACGACCAACATCATGTTCATCTGCGGTGGCGCATTCGACGGCTTGGCCAAGATCATCACCAACCGTTCGGAAAAGGGTGGCATTGGCTTCTCGGCCAGTGTCAAGAGCGATGACGAACGCACCAACAGCGAAGTGCTGATGGACGTTGAGCCGGAAGACTTGATCAAGTTCGGCCTGATCCCCGAACTGGTTGGCCGCCTGCCTGTTGTTGCGAGTTTGAGCGAGTTGAATGAAGCAGCGTTGATCCAGATTCTGCTTGAACCCAAGAATGCGCTGATCAAGCAATACAGCAAGCTGCTCCAGATGGAAGGCACCGAACTCGAAGTGCGCCCTGCAGCAATGCAAGCCATTGCGAAGAAGGCATTGGCACGCAAGACCGGCGCACGTGGTTTGCGTTCGATCCTGGAACACGCCTTGCTCGACATCATGTTCGAACTGCCAAGCCAGCAAAACGTGGCCAAGGTGGTGATTGATGAAAACACGATCGCCAATGGCAGCAAACCGCTGCTGATTTACCACGATCAACCCAAGGTTTCCGGGGCAAAACAGTAAGAAAACAGCAGAATTTGAATAAAAGCGGGTTTCCAACCCGCTTTTTTTTCAAAAGCAGTACAATTTGTCTCAGCAAGAATCACTCAGGCATCTGACAAGGCTTCCATCGTAAAGCCACCCGAGGGCGACTTCGTGTGTGGCTTTTTTTATTTGCGATTTTGTTCGGGCTTTGTCTGGTTTTTGTCCGGTTTTTTGTTTTCTGCTCTTGTGATTCCGCTTACCGCGCCAACATCATTGACAAGTTATTTCGATAAGGCTCGCCATGACGACACCAGCATTCACTGAACACACCCAGTTGCCCTTGTTGCCCCTGCGCGACGTGGTCGTGTTTCCGCATATGGTCATCCCATTGTTCGTCGGACGCCCCAAATCCATCAAGGCCCTGGAAGCGGCCATGGAACAGGGCAAGAGCATCATGCTGGCGGCGCAAAAAGCCGCAGCCAAGGACGAACCGTCGGCCGACGACATCTACGAGATCGGCTGCGTTGCCAATATCCTGCAGATGCTGAAGCTGCCTGACGGCACCGTCAAGGTACTGGTCGAAGGTGCGCAGCGTGCCCGTATCCATCACATCAGCGAACTCGACACGCACTTCGTGGCAGACCTGACCCCGGTCGAATCGGAAGTTGGCGATGAGTCCGAAGTCGAAGCCATGCGCCGCGCCATCGTGCAGCAGTTCGACCAGTATGTGAAACTGAACAAGAAGATCCCGCCCGAGATTTTGACGTCGCTGGCCGGTATCGACGACGCCGGCCGCCTGGCTGACACGATTGCCGCGCACCTGCCGCTGAAGCTCGAGCAGAAGCAGGTCATCCTGGAAATCTTCAACGTGGCCAAGCGTCACGAACACTTGCTGGGCCAGCTCGAAGGCGAGCTCGACATCCTGCAGGTGGAAAAGCGCATCCGTGGCCGCGTCAAGCGCCAGATGGAAAAGTCGCAGCGCGAGTATTACCTGAACGAACAGGTCAAGGCGATCCAGAAGGAATTGGGTGAAGGCGAAGAGGGTGCCGACATCGAAGATCTTGAAAAGAAGATCATCGCGGCGCGCATGCCCAAGGAAGCGCGCGACAAGGCGCAGTCCGAGTTGAAAAAATTGAAGCTGATGTCGCCCATGTCGGCCGAAGCCACCGTGGTGCGCAATTACATCGACACCTTGCTGGGCCTGCCGTGGCGCAAGAAGTCCAAAGTCAATAACGACCTGGCCAATGCCGAGAAAGTGCTGGAAGACGATCACTACGGCCTGGAGAAGGTCAAGGAACGCATCCTTGAATATCTTGCCGTGCAACAGCGCGTCGATAAATTGAAGGCACCGATTTTGTGCTTCGTCGGCCCGCCCGGCGTGGGCAAGACCTCGCTGGGCCAATCGATTGCCCGTGCAACGAACCGCAAGTTCGTGCGCATGGCCTTGGGTGGTGTGCGTGACGAAGCTGAAATCCGCGGCCACCGCCGTACTTACATCGGTTCGATGCCGGGCAAGATTTTGCAAAGCCTGTCCAAGACCGGCGTGCGCAATCCTCTGTTCCTGCTCGATGAAATCGACAAGCTGGGCATGGATTTCCGCGGCGACCCGTCGTCGGCCCTGCTCGAAGTGCTGGACCCGGAACAGAACCACACGTTCTCGGACCATTACATCGAAGTGGACTTCGACCTGTCAGACGTGATGTTCGTCGCAACCTCGAACTCGTACAACATCCCGCCGGCATTGCTGGACCGGATGGAAGTGATCCGCCTGTCGGGTTACACCGAAGACGAAAAGACCAGCATTGCGCAGCGCTACCTGCTGCCCAAGCAGATCAAGAACAATGGCTTGAAGGAAGAGGAAATCAGCGTTTCCGAATCCGCCATTCGCGACATCATCCGCTACTACACGCGCGAAGCCGGTGTGCGTTCGCTGGAACGCGAAGTATCAAAGATCTGCCGCAAGGTCGTGAAGATGCTGCTGTTGAAGAAGCAGGACAAGAAGGTGGTCGTCAATTCGAAGAACATCGACAAGTTCCTGGGCGTCAAGCGCTTCGACTTCGGCATCGCCGAGAAGGAAAACCAGATCGGCCAGGTGGTTGGCCTTGCCTGGACCGAAGTCGGCGGCGACCTGCTGACCATCGAAGCTGTCAGCATGACCGGCAAGGGTGGTGTGATCCGTACCGGTACGCTGGGCGACGTGATGAAGGAATCGATTGAAGCTGCCCGCACCGTAGTGCGCAGCCGTGCGCAACGCCTGGGCATCCGTGCCGATGTGTTTGAAAAGCACGATGTGCATATTCACGTGCCAGAAGGTGCGACGCCGAAGGACGGTCCGTCCGCCGGTATCGCCATGACCACGGCGCTGGTGTCGATCTTCACCGGCATTCCGGTTCGTGCCGACGTGGCCATGACGGGTGAAATCACCCTGCGCGGCGAAGTCCTGCCCATCGGTGGCTTGAAGGAAAAGCTGCTGGCGGCGCACCGCGGCGGCATCAAGACCGTGCTGATTCCCGAGCAAAACGTCAAGGATCTGGCCGAGATCCCGGACAATGTCAAGAACAAGCTCGAAATCGTGCCGGTCCGCTGGATCGACAAGGTGCTGGAAGTGGCCCTGGAGCGCGCTCCCGTGCCCCTGACCGACGAAGAAGCTGCGCATGGCGCCGCTGCGGCTGTTGAAGCTGCGGCAACGACAGAGAAGGGCAGTAACGTCGTCAAGCACTAAGCATACGCAGTAAAACTGCACGGCAAGTCATTGCCGGCTGGAACAAAGCGCCCCACGGGGCGCTTTGTTTTTGGTCGGGTGAATAATACCAACTGGCGCCCCCTTGACATCGGTTCGGCCTCGCCTGTTTAATACGGCTTGCTGTTTTTTTAATCAATCCGGCGCAAGAGCGGCAATAAACCAGCAAGAATAGCCGTGCGCCAACAAACCAAAAGGGGAATTCAGTGAACAAGACCGACTTGATCGATTACATCGCCGACTCCGCAGACCTATCAAAGTCTGCGGCAGCGCGTGCGATCGAAGCGATGATTGCCGCCGTGACGACCAGCCTGCAAAAGGACGATAACGTTACCCTGGTCGGTTTTGGCACATTCTCGGTCAGCAAGCGCGCAGCTCGTGCGGGCCGCGACCCGCGCACCGGAGAAGCAATCCAGATCGACGCCGCTGTGGTTCCCAAATTTAAGCCTGGAAAAGCGCTGAAAGATGCGTTAAACTAACTCTTTTGCGCAATGACAAGCGCGGCCCCTTTCGGCTGAAAGCCGGGGAGGGTGGAAATGCAAGGAGTGGTAGTTCAGTTGGTTAGAATACCGGCCTGTCACGCCGGGGGTCGCGGGTTCGAGTCCCGTCCACTCCGCCAAGTTTTAGTCTGCGCTAGCGGACCTCTAGTAAGGCGAACAGCATTGTTCGCCTTTTTCGTATGTGCGTTGAAAGAACGTTGTTTGTGAATGGTTGATCATGTTTGAATATATCCGCACCCACCAGCGCCTGATGCAGTTCCTGCTGTTCATCGTCATGCTGCCGTTTCTGCTGACCTTCCGCAATTTTTCGTTCAATGACGACGACAAGACCATCGCCAAGGTTGGCGGCAAGTCGATTTCGCAAGTCGATCTTGATCGCGCCGTGGCGGCACTGGGCCCCAGGGCAGTTGCCATTCCTGACGCACGCAAACTGATTTTCGACCGTCTGGTTGGCGATGCCGCGGTCGACCTAGAAGCGCGTCATGATCATGCCTTCCCGACGCAATCGGAAATCGGCACGACTTTGCTCACCTACAACCCCAAGCTTGGCGACCCCAAGATGAGCAAGCAAGAGCGTGATGCAGCGCTGGCCAACTTCGCTCAAAGCCAGGGCATGTCGATCGCGGGTCTGGAAGCGGAAGTGGGCAAGAGCCTGATCAAGGAACGCTTCTTCGGCACTGTACAGGCTTCGGCCTTCCTGCCTTCCTCGGTGGCGGCACGCTTGTCCGACTACGTCAGCCAACAGCGTGAAGTACAGCAATTGCTGTTCAAGTCGAGCGATTACACGTCGCAGGTCAAGGTGACCGATGACATGATCAAGGCTTCCTACGACAAGAACCTGTCGCAGTACCAGAACGCCGAGCAGGCAAAGATCGAATATGTGGTCTTCAGCGAAGATGCACTGGCGCAGCAGGTCACGATCTCCGATGAAGAAGCCCAGAAGTACTATAACGATAACCGCAAGCAGTTTACTGTCGAGCCACAATGGCGCCTGAGCCATATCCTGATCGCCGTGAAGCCGGACGCCAGCGCGGCTGACCAGGCTGCCGCCAAGGACAAGGCTGAGAAGATTGCTGCCGAGGCACGCAAGGCCCCTGCCAATTTCGCCAAATTGGCCAAGGAAAAATCGGAAGACCCGGGTTCGGCAGAGTCTGGTGGCGACCTCGGTTATTTCTCCAGCGCTCAGAGCAAGGCCAAGGAAGGCCTTGAGCCCATCATGACCGCGATGCAAAAGATGAAGACGGGCGACATCAGCGATCCGATCAAGACCAGCTTCGGTTATCACGTGATCCAGGTGGTTGATGCCAAGCCGACCGAAGTCAAGCCGTTCGATGCAGTCAAGCAGGACGTGTTGGCGCAATTGAAGAAGCAACAGGCGCACAAGAAGTTTGCCGACCTGCGTGACACCTTCGACCATACCGTGTACGAGCAAAGCGACAGTCTCAAGCCGGTGGTGGACAAGCTGGCAGACAAGTTCAAGCTCAACATCGAGAACGCCACCGTTACGCGCAAGCCTGACCCGAATGCGGCACAGACGGCACCGTTCAACAGCCCGAAATTCCTCAACGCCATCTTTGCCGACGATGCGCTCAAGAACAAGCACAACACCGATGCCGTGGAAGTGCGCGATGGCGTGCTGATTTCCGGTCATGTCGTGCAATACCAGCCGGCTTCGCAGAAGCCGCTTGATGAAGTGAAGGCACAAATCGCCGAGACACTGGTGCAAGCCGAAGCCAAATCCCTCGCTGAAAAGGCCGCCGCCGCCAAGTTGACAGAATTGAAGGCAAAGGATGACAGCACCGGCTTTGATTCGGCCAAGGTCGTATCGCGCAAGGACCCGGGCGGTTTCGAACCGTCGGTATGGAAAGCCTTGACCAAGGCGGATGCCACCAAGCTGCCGGCCTTTGTGCAGATCGATGTCCCTGGCCAGGGTGTCGGTATCTTCCGCATCAACAAGATCACGGCGCCGCCGTCGGTTGACCCCGCAATCAAGGAACAGTTGACCCAGCTGGAAGGCAACCAGGAAGCGGCTATTTACATGGAGGCCTTGAAGGACAAGGCTGGCGTGAAGATTGTGCGCCAAAGCGCCATCGATGCCGCACCGACACCGGCACCGGGCACACCCACAGACGGCACCAACTAAGAAATTCAGCGAAAGACTTCGCGATCAAACGCCTCACCCTTTGCCGGCTGAGGCGTTTTTTTATTGCCTTACTTCGTCAGGAGCGGCTTGAGAACGGGCCAGACGTTGTCCACCAGGGTTGGTTCCGCTTTAGCTATGGGGTGCAGGTTGTCGCCCTGGAACAGTTGTGGCTTGTCGGCGATGCCGTTGAACAGGAAGGGCACGAGTGCTGTCTTGTTTTCCTTGGCCAGTTTGCCAAACATGGCCGCGAACTGGTCCGTGTAGTCGGGCCCATAGTTGGGCGGCAGTTGCATGCCCACGAGCACGACCTTGGCATGCGCGGCTTGGGCAGCGGCGATCATGGTCTTGAGATTGGTTTCAGCGGCTTTGAGCGAAAGCCCGCGCAAGCCGTCATTGGCACCCAGTTCGATCACGACAACAGCCGGGTGTTGTTTCAGCAGCTCGGGCAATCGTGTGGCGCCGCCGCTGGTGGTTTCGCCGCTGATGCTGGCGTTGACCAGGCTCACGTCCAGTTTTTCCTGATCCAGCTTTTGCTGCAGCAAGGCGACCCAGCCGGTGCCGCGCGCCAGGCCGTATTCGGCGGAAAGACTGTCGCCCAGCACCAGCACCGATTTTGATGCAGAATAGGCGCTCGACGCCGAGAGGGCGAATGCCAGCGCAAGTCCGCCTTGCATTGCCCGCCTCGCCAATGTCTTCGCTTCCCATTTTTTCAAACCATATTGCATGCCTGATTCCTCTTCTTCTGCAGTTTCCCAAACGACCTACGCCATTGAAGTTGCAGGCCTCGGCAAGCGCGTGGTCGATGCGAGTGGTGAACTGACCATTCTCGACCAGATTGATTTTACCGTGCGCTCCGGCGCGACGCTTGCCATTGTCGGTGCCTCGGGTTCAGGCAAGTCAACCTTGCTGGGATTGCTGGCCGGGCTCGATACACCAACTTCCGGCACCGTAAGATTGGCCGGAGTCGATATTTTTGCCCTCGATGAAGATGGCCGGGCACGCTTGCGCAAGGAAAAACTCGGTTTCGTGTTCCAGTCTTTTCAGTTGCTGGCGCACCTGAACGCTTTGGAGAACGTGATGCTGCCGCTCGAATTGCGGCAAGACCCGGAAGCCAGGAACAAGGCCGAGGCCATGCTGGCACGCGTTGGCCTGGGCAGCCGTCTGCGGCACTATCCGAAATACCTGTCGGGTGGCGAGCAACAGCGCGTCGCACTGGCCCGTGCTTTCGTTTGCGAGCCGCCTCTGCTGTTTGCCGATGAGCCGACCGGCAGCCTTGATGCTGCCACGGGCGATGCCATCATCAGTCTCATGTTCGAATTGAATGCCGAACGTAGTTCCACCCTGGTGCTGGTGACGCATGACCCGACGATTGCTGCACGCTGCGAGCGCACCATCACGATTGCGGCCGGCAAGCTGGCATAGCAGGGGCGGCACGACAATCGACCGGGATTGGCTTTACCTTCAGTACAACCAACCACATGGAGACTCCGATGCCGAACAAGATCAAGCTTGCGTTTGCCGCTTTTACCTTTCTTGCCTTTGCGTTTTCAGGCTTTGCCGGCGCCCAGACGGCCGCAACGCCGAATCCGCTCGACGCCATCCCTGACAAGATGCCGTTCGACCTGCCTTACGGCGCCCCGATCACTCTCGAGCGTGCCGAGGCTGCCATTGCTGCCGCTGCAGCCGAAGCCCGGCACCATGACTGGAAACTCAACATCGCCGTGGTTGATTCGGGCGGTAATCTGGTTGCCTTCCAGCGCATGGATGGCGCGCAACTGGCATCGATCCAGGTATCGCAGCACAAAGCACACACGGCGGTGAGCTTCCGTCGTGAAACCAAGGTCTTCGAGTCCGCCATACAGGCCGGCAATACCTATCAATTGACGCTCGACGGCGTGATCGCTTCCCGCGGTGGCATACCGCTGGTGGAAAACGGCAAGATCATCGGTGCCATCGGTTGTTCGGGCGGCACAGGTTCACAGGATGAAGCCGCGTGCAAGCTCGGTGCAGCTACCGTCCGATAGCCTGCGGGTGCGATGAGCATGCGTGAGCACCTGGCGGGTTGCCTGGTCGGGACTGCGGTGGGCGATGCGCTTGGCCTGCCTTACGAAGGCTTGTCGCCGCGACGCGCCCGGCGCATGCTGGGTGCGCCAGACCGATACCGGCTTGTGTTCGGACGCGGCCTGGTGTCGGACGATACCGAGCATGCCTGCATGACGGCCCAGGCGCTGATCGTGTCGGGCGGCGACGTCGCCAGGTTCCGCAGGGGCCTGGCTTGGCGCCTGCGCTGGTGGATGTGCGGCTTGCCGGCAGGAATAGGCTTTGCCACACTGCGCGCCATCATCAAACTGTGGCTTGGATTTCCCTCGACACATAGTGGTGTCTATTCTGCCGGCAATGGCCCGGCCATGCGCGCGGGAATATTGGGCGCGGCGATTGAAGACATGGCATCAATGCGCGAATTCGTCGCGGCCAGTACGCGCATCACGCATCGCGACCCCAAGGCGGAATTCGGTGCCTTTGCCATCGCCCTTGCGGCACGCATGGCGGCATCCCGGCAAACTGTTACCGGCGCCGAATATCACGCGCAACTGAAGGCGCTATTGCCGCCGGAAGCGCGCGAGTTGAGCGACCTCGTCGGTGGCGTGGTGCAAAGTGTGGCGGCCGGACAATCCACAACCGACTATGCAAATGCCCAAGGATGGCAGCGCGGCGTGAGCGGCTATATGTACCACACCGTTCCGCTCGCCTTGCATGCCTGGCTGGTGCATCGGCATGACTTCGGAGCGACGCTCAGGGCGGTGATCGAATGCGGCGGCGATACCGACACCGTGGCGGCGATTGCCGGTGCGATTGCCGGCACAGAATGTGGCGTGCAAGGCATTCCCACCACGCTGCGCGGGCATTTGATCGAATGGCCGCGTAGCGTGCCATGGATCGAAGCCCTGGCTGACAGGCTGGCCGATGCCGTCGCTTCGCACCAAGCCATGCCGGCCTTGATGCTCTTTGCTCCCGCTATCCTGCTGCGCAACCTGTTGTTTCTATTCGTTGTGCTGTTTCACGGCTTGCGCCGCCTGTTGCCGCCTTATTGATTCGCTGATCCTGCGGGCGACTCAGGCAGGCAGGTTTTCTATCAACACCGGCTCGATTCGCGTGGCCGGCTCGAAGCCAAACACGCGGGAATAAAAATACAGCTCTGCATCGAGCGCACGCTTGATGTTGGCTGCCTGGCGGAAGCCATGGCCTTCCTGTTCGAAATAGATGCAGGCTACGGGTAAACCCTTGGCCTTGACGGCATTGAACATGGTTTCGGCCTGGCTTGGCGGCACTACCTTGTCTTTCATGCCCTGGAACAGGATCAGCGGGCTGGAAAGCCTGTCCGTGAAATGAATCGGTGAGCGTTCGACATAACGCGCCTTGGTCTCCGGATAGGGGCCGACCAGTTTGTCGAGATAGCGCGCTTCGAATTTGTGCGTATCGGCGACCAGGGTTTCAAGGTCTCCGATCCCGTAGTAGCTGGCGCCAGCCTTGAAGACATCGCGGAAGGTCAGGGCGCTCAAGGTGGTATAGCCACCGGCGCTGCTGCCGCGTATGGCCATGCGTTCAGCATCGACTTCGCCCAGGTGTGCAAGATGGCGTGCCGCGTTGACCGCATCGTCCACGTCGACCACGCCCCAACCTCCATTTAGGCGTTGACGATAGGCGCGGCCGTACCCGCTGCTGCCGCCATAGTTCACGTCAACCACGGCAAAGCCGCGGCTGGTCCAATACTGGATAGACAGGTTCAATGTTGCCGTCGTCATGGCAGTCGGACCACCATGTGTGAATACCAGGAGCGGTGGCTTGGCGCCTTCCGGGCCGGTGTGTTGTGCATTGGCCGGTCGGTAAAAGAAGGCATGGGCAGCCAAGCCGCCTTCAGTGGGAAATTCCAGGGATTCAGGCAATGCCAGGTCTTCAGCGGCCACATGCAAGCTGTTGGCACTGCGCAATACGGTATGGATTCCCGTGATGAGATCCAGTGCGACGATGGATTTGGGGGCGCGTGGCGACCCGCCGCAAAACACAGCTAGGCAGTCGCCGACTTGCACGTCCGTGATGGCGTCAAAAGGCAGGCTGAACGGACGGAGTGTGCCGTTTTCCTGATCGAGTATGGCCAGTTGCGAACGTCCGTGTTGAATGTACGTGCAGACGAGCTGGTCTTGCGCGTCAAACCCGTACATCGACATGCCGAATATCCATTGCGCCTCGCCGAACTCGGCATCCATCGGGCAGAGTGCCTCGACGGCGTCGGCGTGGACACGATAGAGGTTCCACCAGCCGCTTCGGTCTGACACGAAATGCAGCACGCCACTGTTCGAATATTCAGGCTGGTAAATCGATTCGTCGGCGCCGCCGGCAACACGGACGGGCGAGAGCAAGCGGCCGTCCGGTCCGATTTCGGCCTGCCAAAGCTCGGTGCCGTCCCATGACATGTTTGGATGGTCCCAGCATAGCCAGGCCAGGTGGTTGCCCGATGGCGCCAGGCGTGGAGAAGAATAGAAGTCATGGCCGGCATGCAGCACGGTTTCATTGCCATCGGCAAGGTTGATCGCCACCAGGGTGTTGACCGGTTCGTGACCGCCGTCGCTGTGGTCTTCGCGTACGGCAATCAGGCGTTGCCGGCCGGCGTCCAGAATGGCGTCAGCGTAGCGCATTGATTCCTGGTGTGTCAGTACCTGGGGTAGTTTGCCGGGAGCGCAGCAGTAGAGCCGTTGATCTTCATTGTTGCTGAAATAGAGCATGCCGCCGGCCACCAGGAAATCACCGCCGCCATATTCGTTGGCGCGTGTCCGCACATTGAAAGCGGCGTCGGTCATGTCGGCAATATTGCCCTTGTCTGAACGGACCAGAAAGCACCTGCCTTCCTGTTTGGGGCGACCCTCGGTCCACCATATTTCATTTCCGGCAATGCGTGGCTGGCCCAGCCTGACACTGTCGGCCACGATCAAGTCGGTACTGATGGGAGACTTCCAGGAGCCATAGGGGGCAGCAATTTTTTCAGACATGAATTCAGATCCGGTCGATGGGGTTCGAAAGTGTAGCGCATCCGGGCAATGGCGCCCGAATCAACAAGGAATGGCATGTCAAATGTGAAATATTGTTAAATCGTATAGAAAACGACGAAATCCAACAGCTTTGTTATTTTATTGTCACATTTCCCGTGCTAGAGTCGTGGCCAGTTTGCAAATGCCAATAAATTAACTTTGCCTTGGAGTTCAAGATGCGCCCATCCACGTTGTTTCTGAAACTTGCTGTTGCTGCCTTGCTCGGCACTGCCTGCGCTGCCGCTTCGGCAACGTCGTCGAAGAATATCGTCGTCAATGGTAGTTTTGAAGATAACAACATCGGCAACGTGCCCTGGACCTACCTGAGTTCGGTAGTCGGCTGGAAGTCGACCGGACCGTTTGAAATTGAAAAGGGCAGCAATGCAGGCGGCTTGCCCAGCTTCAATCCGACGGACAAGGGCAAGCAATACCTCGAACTCGATTCGACTGAACTGACCACCGTCTCGCAAGATTTGCACACGAAAAAGGGCGATAGCTATGACCTGAGCTTCCAGTTCTCGGGCCGTGCCGACACGCCCGGCCAGGCAGCCAGCGAGATGGCTGTGTTCTGGAACGGCAAGCAGATCGGTATCGTGACGGAGCCGGCCACCAGCGGCTGGGTTACCGTCAATTTCAATAACCTGGTTGCCACGGGCAAGAGCACCGACTTGAGCTTCGAGGCACTCGGCCCGAAGAATGCACCGAGCTATGGCAATTACCTCGACAACGTGGTGGTGCGCAATGTGCCCTGCGTGCCGGAAGCCGGCAACTTCGCCATGCTGGCCGCCGGTATGGCATTCATGGCAATCTCGGTGCGTCGCCGCCGTCAATAATCCTTGTGCGATCCTTGTGTGATAGCACCTGCCGGGATGGGTAACCATCCCGGTTTTTTTATGCCTGGTGGTTTTATGCCGGTTGATAAGCCAGCCGGTTGATCAGGGTTCGCACCGGGCCAATCAATTCGCCGGCGCTCAGGCCGATCGGGCCCACCCCACGTTCCACCAGCAAGTCGCCCGCGCTGCCGTGCAGCCATACTGCCGCCAGGGCAGCTTCCCAGGACGGCAAACCTTGAGCCAGTAGTGCGCCGCAAATACCCGCCAGAACGTCGCCGCTGCCGGCAGTGGCCAGGCCCGGGTTGCCGGTCGGGTTGATTGCAGCTTGTCCGTCAGGCGTGGCAATGATGCTGCCCGACCCCTTGAGCACGACGATGGCATGTAAAGCCTGTGCCAATCCACGCGCCGCACCCAGACGGTCGGCTTGCACCGCCTTGCTGGTGGCGCCCAAAAGGCGTGCCGCTTCCAGCGGATGCGGAGTGAGTATCGGCAAGGTATGGCGCCGGGCCAGTTCGCGCTGCATTACCGGTTCGGCCGCCAGCATGTTCAAAGCGTCGGCATCGAGCACCAGCGCCGTCTTGCCCGAAAGAGCTTTTTGCAGCACGGCGCGCGCCGCTTCAGATTGACCCAGTCCGGGGCCGGCCACGAGCACGCCGCTGCCGATTTCGAAGTCTTCCAGGCGGCGGCACATCAATTCCGGTTGTTCAAGGTCCAGCGCCGGCGCGTCGTCGAGGAACACCGCATAAGTCTTGCCTGCACCGCACTTGAGCGCTGCGCGGGCTGCCAGTAACGTGGCCCCGGCCATGCCGGAGGCACCACCCAGCACGGCAACGTCGCCGTAACTGCCCTTGTGCGTATTGTGGCGGCGCGGCAGTATGGCGTGGCGGAATAGTTCGGGCTGGCTCAATTGCGTACGGCATGGCGGAAACAGGGAGGCCTCAATATCCAACCCCGCGACCACAACTGCACCGGCATGGTCGCGTCCGTTGCAGGTATGCAGTCCAGGTTTGTCGCCAATGAAGGTAATGGTATGGTCGGCGATGACCGCAATGCCGTCGGCTTCACCTTCACCCACGATGGCGCCGGTATCGGCATCGAGCCCACTTGGAATGTCGAGCGCCAGCACCGTGGCGCTGCTATTGTTCAAGCTACGTATCGTCTCGCCCAAGGTGCCGGTGATTGCCCGCGACAGGCCGATGCCGAACAAGCCGTCGATGACGAGTGACCACGGTTGCACCAGCAAGGCCCCGGCCTGTTCCGGTGGAAAAAACTCGGCATCGCTTTGTTGCGCGCGTTGCAAGGCCTGCGCCGCATCCACGGGAAGTTTTCCTGGGTCGGCAAATAACAGAATGCCGACTTCGTGCGCCGTGGCCAGCCGCGCTGCCATATCCAGCGCGTCACCGCCATTATTGCCCGGGCCGGCCAGAACCAGCACCCGTCCTGGCGCGCCGGGGGGCAAGAGTCGCAGGGCCAGTTCTGCGGCGGCAGTGCCGGCACGTTGCATCAGGGTGCCAGGCGGCAAGCCGGCTTGCGCTGCCAGTTCGACAGCGCGTATTTCTGAAAGGGAATAGAGCGCCGTCATGGATGTGCGTTTTCAGTGGTGGAAGCGGGCGATGCCCAAGCCTTCCGTGTCGATGTCCGGCTCGCGCGCAGAAACGAGGTCGGCTACCAATTTACCGGAACCGGCTGCCATGGTCCACCCCGTGGCGCCATGGCCGATGTTGAGATAGACGCCTGGAACGCCGGCGTTGCCTATCAGGGGCGGGCCGTCGGGCAGCATGGGGCGAATGCCACACCAATACTGCGCACCGCTGTAATTGGCGGCATTGGGAAACCAGTCTTCGCCGATTTGCACCAATTGGCGCAATGACGCCTCATGCAACTCATTGTCGCGTGCGCCGAACTCGGCCAGTCCGGCCAGGCGCACGCGATTGCCCATGCGTGCAATCGAAACCTTGTTGGCATCGTCAAACACAGCGGAGCGGGGCGCGTGCTCAAAGTCCTTGATCGGTGCAGTTGTCGCATAACCCTTGACCGGGTAAAGCGGAACGTCGATACCGAGCGGCGCAAGCAACGCGGCACTATCCATTCCTGCAGCAATGACGACCGCATCAGCGTGAATCAAGCGGTCATCGATATGCAAGCCGATGCGCCGGCCATGCGCCTCGATGGATTTGATGGCGCAGCCAAACTGGAAATCGACGCCGTTGGCTTGTGCTGCCTGTTTCAATTGCTTGGTGAACAGGGCGCAGTTGCCGGTTGCATCGTCGCTGAAATGCCAGGCCCCGGCCAGCGGTGCGTGTTCAGACAGGCCGGGCTCAAACGCACGGGCGGCTTCGGCATCGAGCAACTGCGGTGCGATGCCTTGTTCAGTCATCAAGTCCAGTAACGGCTGTGCCAGGGCGATCTCGCGCTCACTGCGGAACAGTTGCAGGAAACCGGAAGTTTGCTCGTAATCCAGCCGTTCATAATCGCGCACCTGCTGCAGGACCGAGCGGCTGTATTGCGCGATGCGTTGCATGCGCTGGCGGTTGGTGCGGAAACGTTGCAAATCCGATTCTGAAATCCAGCGTGATAACCAACGCCACATGGCAGGGTCAAGGCGGCGCTTGAGCGTGAATGGGCTATTGCTTTTGAATAGTGCGGCAAGCTGCTTGCGCGGGGCGCCCGGAATGGCCCAGGGTGTGGCAAAAGCCGGCGCGACGATGCCGGCGTTGCCGAAACTGGCTTGTTCGGCAACGTTGCCGTGGCGTTCGAACACGCTCACGGCATGGCCGGCATCGGCGAGAAAATACGCGGTGCACACGCCCATCACGCCGCCACCGATTACTGCAACTTCCATTGTCTTCCCTGAATGTTATGTGCCGCCTCGGTCAAACCGGGCGGTGGAGCGTCATTTTATCGCGTCGCACAATAACTATGGGTGATCAATCGTAAATTCCCAACACCGATTCCACCGCTTTCGCGATTGCCAGCAAACGCGCATCGTGCATGGCCGGCAAGGCCAGCATCAAGCCGACAGGAAGAGTGCCTTGGGCATGGCAGGGCAGGGAAATGGCGCAACCGTCGAGGAAGTTGATGACTGAAGTGTTGCGTAAAACCTTGGCGTTGGCGGCAAAGAAGGCATCATCAGACGCTTCGAGCTGCGCAATCGGGGGCGCGACGATGGGCACCGTTGGCGCGATCAGGGCGTCGTAGGGAGCCAGCAGGCTTTCCATGCGCGCAATCCAGCCGCTACGTGCCGCCTGCATGGCGATATAGTCGGCGGCACTCATGGCCGCGCCGAATTGAATGCGGCGCGAGACGCGCTGGTCATAGCGTGCTTCGCCTTGTTCCAACAGCTTGCGGTGCCAGGCGTAGGCTTCAACGTTGGGAAACTTGTTGAGCGCGGCGCATTCGTCGAGTGGCGCCAGCGTGGTTTCAATAATGACGGCACCGGCTGCCGAGAGGCGCGACAGCGCAGCCGAAAAACTGGTGGCGACATGCGGTTCCATGCCGTCCTGCATCAGATTGGCGGGCAAAGCCAGGCGCAACCCGCGCAAAGGAAGTGACGGCACCTGCAAGGGCTGGTCGGCGATCAGGCTGTCCATCAGGATGCAATCGTCGACCGAACGGGTCATGGCGCAGATCGTGTCCAGCGTGGTGGAAAGCGGGATGGCGCCGGCCGTCGGCACCCGGCGTGCAGTCGACTTGAATCCAACCAGGCCGCACAGCGCGGCGGGGATGCGGATCGAGCCGCCGGTGTCCGACCCGATGGCCGCGACACAAATGCCCGCAGCAACCGACACCGCCGCGCCGGACGAGGAGCCACCGGGAATACGCGCGATTTCCTTGTCGCAAGGGTTGGCCGGTGTCCCGTAATGCGGGTTCATGCCGATGCCGGAAAAGGCGAATTCAGTCATGTTGGTCTTGCCGATGATGGCCGCGCCTGCCTTGCGCAAGCGCTGGACCACAGTGGCATCGTGGGCCGCAGCAGGGGCGCCGTCCAAAACAAGCGAGCCTGCCAGGGTCGTTTCACCGGCCACATCGAGCAAGTCCTTGATCGACACCGGCAAGCCCGCCAGCGGGGAAGGCGCTTCTACGCCAGCCAGGCGCATGGCATCGGCATGGCCGGCGGCGGCGCGTGCGGCTTCCGGGTAGAGGCGGGTGAAAACCGCTTGTGTATTTTCGGCCTCGGCCAATGCTGCATCGACGAGTTCACGGCGCGGATGATGTGCCAGTGCGGGGATCGGTTGGGAAATCAGTTTCTTCATGAGAAAATATGTCAAATCAATTCAATCGGCTCATCGAGCACTCATCGCGTGACTCAAAACCCGTCTTCCAAGTTTGATATCCCCTTGTGGCTGGTCTGGGTTGCAGCGTTCGGCTTCGTGCTGGCGGCGCTGGGCAGTTACGGCATTCTCGACAACAACGAAGGCCTGTACGCCGAAATTCCGCGCGAAATGCTGTCCGGCCACGACTGGCGGCTCTGGGTCATTCCACACCTCAATGGCTTGCCCTACATGGAAAAGCCGCCCCTATTGTACTGGCTGACGGCCTTGTCGTTTTCGCTGTTCGGCGTGGCGGAATGGAGTGCGCGACTGGTGCCGGCATTGTCTTCGCTGTGCTGCGTCGGATTGCTGCTGCGTTTCGGCACGGCCGCCGGCAAGCCACAGGCGGGACGGCTGGCCGGCATCATGTTCGCCGCCGGCATGGGTGTGGCGCAGATGTCGCGCACGCTAATGTTCGACATGCTCCTGACGGCTTGCCTGACTGCGGCATTGTTCCATGCCTACCGCTACAGCAAGGAGCACAAGCCGGCTTTGCTGCGCCTGTCTTATGGCGCCTTGGCTTTGGGCTTGATGGCCAAGGGCTTGGCGGCGATCGTCCTGTTTTGCCTGGTGGGCGGTGTTTACCTGTTGCCGGGTTTGCTCAAAGGCGGCATCAGGGAGACTTGCCGCATGTGGTTGCGCGCCGACGCGATTGGCGTGTTCCTGCTCATCGCCGTACCGTGGCACCTTGCTGCGAGCTTGGTCGAACCGATCTTTCCCTGGTTTTATTTCATCAATGAACACGTGTTGCGCTTCCTTGGCAAACGCGAGCCGCATGACTATTATTCCGGCGCCTGGTGGTATTACCTGCCACGCATGCTGCTTTACCTGTTTCCCTGGTCCTTGCTCCTGATAGGCTTGTTGCAGCGCGCCCGTCCCTTGTTTGAGGAAGAGCATGACTTGCGCCGCTTCCTGTTCCTGGCGTGGTTGATGCCCCTGCTGTTCTTCACCATATCGAGCGCCAAGGCCAACTATTACCTTGTGGTGGTGATGCCGTTTGCCGCATTGCATCTGGCGCTAGCGCTGGAGCGGCGCGAGTACCTGGCCGCCAAATGGCGTGTCGTACCGGGTGTCGTACTGGGTCTGCTCACCGCCGTGGCGGCCTGGTATCTTGCTTCACATGGCGCACACCTCGCCGCAGAACCGCTGATCCTGGATCGCACGCCCTTGCAATTTGCCATAGCGGCACTGGCCGTGTTCAGTGCCGTGAGCCTGCTTGCTGCGGCAATCTCTGCCTGGGGCAGGGCGGGCGTGCTGGCTTACCTGTTGCCGGCGGCCGCTTGTGCTGCGGCGGTGCTGGTGGCAATCAACGCCGTCGAACCCCTGGTGTCGAACCGCCCCTTGGCGCAGGCCTTGCAAAGCCGCTTCCCCGGCAGGCCGGTCTACCTGTACCGCAAATTCGAGGAACTCTCTTCGCTGCCTTTCTACCTGGCCAAACCGTTGCCGATCGTCGATAGCCGCAGCAATGACCTGTATTGGGGCAACAAGCTGCAAGCCAATGATTTGATGATCGACGGTGCGCAATTTGCGCGCAATGCCGCAGCCGGCCCGGTGGTGATCATCGTGATGGAAAAGCAATTGCAGGATTTTCGCAAGGAACCCTATTTTGTGAATCTGAAAGAGCAAGGCTCAGTCGGCAGCAACACGATTTTCACCAATTGAACAGAATTCCATTGATAACTGTACGGCTATACAGTAAATTAGTGTGAATTTGTCGATAGGCAAAATGTGACAATCAGATCGATCCGGAACAACCGGGCAAGCGACCAAACCATCAAGGAAAACAAGTGGAAAATCAACAATATTCTCAGATCGAGACCCTGACCCCAGAGGAAATCGACGGCTTGCCGGTGTTGGGTACGCTGGTGGAGCAGATCGTCCATCTGTTGAGTTCGAATACGCCATTCACCGACATCATCATCCACCAGAACAGTCCCATCATGCTGCGCCAGCCCAAGCGGCTGGTGGCGGTGTCGGATACGCCGATCACGCTGGAAGAACTGGAAGAATTTTTTGAAGTCATCGAACCGGACTGGGAAAGCAAGATCCACGACCGCGCATTCGACCGCTCCAAGGATTTGTATAGCGCGCGTATCCGCGCCAACTGCTTCACCTTCCAGGGCAAAAAACGCCTGGGCTGCGTGATCCGCCGCTTCCCGACCGAGCCGATGGCACTGAAGAACCTCGGCCTGCGGCCGAACTCCCAGGCTTTCGCCAAACTCGACAATGGCCTCGTGCTGTTGATCGGCGACACCTGCCAAGGCAAGTCAACCACGATTGCGTCGATGCTCGACGAAATCAACAAGAACCGTTCGGGCCACATCATCACGATCGAAGATCCGGTCGAAACCTTGATTCCGCAGCGCAAATGCATCATCACGCAGCGCGAAGTCGGCAGTGATGGCTACGTGGGCAGTTATTTCCTGGGGGCGCTCGATGCGCTGCGCGAACGCCCGGACGTGATCCTGATCGGTGAAATCCGCGATGCCCAGACGGCCCAGGAAGCCCTGGCGCTGGCAGAATCCGGCCCACTGGTGTTTGCCACGCTGCATGCACGTTCCACCGAACTGGGCCTGCAAAAGCTGTTGCGCCTGTTGGGCAACAGTGAAACCCAGGCGCAGGCTTTGTCTTCTGCCTTGCGCGGCGTGTTGTGCCAGGCCTTGCTGCCTTCCGTGAAGGGCGACGGCTTCCACCTCGCTACCGAGTGCCTGACGATCAATCCGGAAGTGGCTGCGTTGATCGAAAAGGGCGAGACCGGTGCCATACGCGGCATGCTCGACAAGCTCGCGACCAAGCCGGATTCGGGTTGCCACACCATGAATGATGACTTGCTGGCCCTGCTGAAAGCGAAGAAGGTTTCAGTAGACGATGCGCGCCGTGCCACGACGGACCGGGCAAAGTTCCTGGAGCTGGTGAAGTAACGAAGCCAGGAAAGACTCTCTCACGAAAAAGGCCGGCAAGGATAACATTGCCGGCCTTTTGCTTTGCTGGTTCAGCAGATCAGTTGCTGCCGAGGTAGTCACCCTTGCCCAGTTCCACGCCGTTGTGGCGCAGGATGGCATAAGCGGTGGTGACGTGGAAGTACAGGTTGGGCAGAACGAAACCGTTCAGATAGGCCAGGCCCTTGAGTTCAACGTCATTGCCACGCACCTTCAATGTCACGGTCTTGCTGTCGCTGCCTTCAAGCTGGGCTTCCGTGACGCTGTTCAAGAATGCCACAGTCTTGGCAATACGCTCTTGCAGTTCAGGGAAGCTTGTTTCCGTGTCGGGAAAGCTGGGAATCTCGATGCCGGCCAGGCGCGCAGCGCAGCCCTTTACGGCATCGGTCGCGATCTGGATCTGGCGCGCCAACGGGAACATGTCGGGGGCGAGGCGCGAGTTGATGAAAACCGAAGGATCGATTTTCTTGGCTTCCGCATGCGCCGCCGCCTTGTTCAGGATGGCGGACAAATTGTTCAGCACGCGCGTGAAAACGGGGATCGAGATTTGATACATCGAAATTGCCATGGTGCATGCTCCGGGATGAAGTGGGAGGAAAGTCGGACCGTCCTGTGTACGGTCGGCGCAGTAGTGTAGCGCTTATTCAAAAAACGCGTTTGCTCATGCATAAAACGCGTTTTCTCCCAATCTGCCTGTTGCCTGCGTGGTTTAGAATTCTTCCCAATCGTCGCCGCCTGTTGTTGCCGCAGCCTTGGCCGCACGTGGCGCCGGCACGCTGGTGCCACCCGAAGGTTTGGCCAGCCGGGGCGCTGTTGCCGGGCGCGGCGCCATTTTGGGCGCTGCCTTTGCGCGCGGCGCGGGCAATACCGATGAACGCGCGCTGTCGAGCTTGAACACGCTGACCACCTGGGCCAGGCTGGTGGCCTGGTCTTGCATGGCACCGGCTGCTGCAGCGGCTTCTTCAACCAGGGCAGCATTCTGCTGCGTCACGTCGTCCATGGCACCGATGGCCTGGTTGACTTGCTCGATGCCGCTGGTCTGCTCGGCGCTGGCTGCCGTGATTTCCGCCATGATGTCGGTCACGCGGCGTATGCTTTCGACGACTTCGTTCATTGTCGAGCCGGCCTGGTCGACCAGCTTGCTGCCGGCCTCGACCTTTTCCACGGAGTCGCCGATCAAGCCCTTGATTTCCTTGGCCGCTGCGGCCGAGCGCTGCGCCAGGTTACGGACTTCGGTCGCCACCACGGCAAAGCCGCGCCCCTGTTCGCCGGCTCGCGCGGCTTCCACGGCGGCATTCAAGGCCAGGATGTTGGTCTGGAAGGCGATGCCGTCGATCACACCGATGATGTCGACGATCTTCTTCGACGAATCGTTGATCGAACCCATGGTCTGCACCACTTCCGACACCACAGTGCCACCCTTGACCGCAACATCGGACGCGGACAACGCCAACTGGTTGGCCTGGCGCGCATTGTCGGCATTTTGCCGCACGGTGTCGGTCAATGTTTCCATCGATGCGGCGGTTTCTTCAAGCGAGCTGGCCTGCGATTCAGTGCGCGCCGACAAGTCCATGTTGCCTTGCGCGATTTCCGAAGAAGCGCCGGCAATGGCGTCGGTACCACCCCTGACCTGGCCAACGATGTTGGCGATGGCGTCGCGCATGGCCTTGATTGAATAGAGCAGGCTGGACTGGTCGTCATGCCGGATGTCGATCTGCGCCGTCAAGTCGCCATTGGCGATGATGCGTGTAACCTCAGCCGCATAATCAGGCTCCGCGCCAAGCTGGCGTGTCATGCTGCGCGCAATCGTCAAGCCGATCACGAACAGGATGGCGCCCAAGACCAATGCGCTGATCGAGAAGTTGACCACGCGGTTCCAGATGGTGGCGTCGATGGTGTCAAGGTAGACGCCGGAGCCGACCAGCCAGCCCCAGGCCGCAAACCCCTTGACGTAGGCGATCTTTTGCACCGGCTTGTCGCTGCCTGGCTTGGGCCAGAGATAGGGGAAGTAGCCGCCGCCCTTGTTCTTGGCCAACTCGGTCATTTCGACGAATAGCAACTTGCCGTCCGCGTCCTTGTTCTGGTTCAGCGTAGTGCCGTTCAATTCCGGTTTGATGGGATGCATGAGCATCACCGGCTTGAAGTCGTTGACCCAGAAATATTCATTGCCCGAATAACGCATGCCCTTGATCGTGTCGAGCGCTTTTTGCTGCGCATCGGCCAGCGGCATCGCACCCGACGTGACGAGGCCGTTGTAGTAGTCGAGCACGCCGGAGGCTGTTTCGACGGCTTGCTTGACGTTGGTCTCGCGCTCGTCGGTGATCAACTGGCGCTCGGAAAACAGGAAGATGGTGGTGAGAATGATGACGCCGAGTACAGCGGAAGCGATCAGAATGCCGAGCCGCTTGGCAATGCTCATGGATTGGAAAATACCTGACATCGTGTTGTCTCCCCAAAAGAAATATTTGTCTTCTTTTATTCGTTCTTATATTACTCACGGGAAGCTTGCGCGCGCCAGTTGAATTTGACGATTCTGTTGCAAAAAAAGACTGCCGTCCGGTCAACTTGGGGTCAACTTGCGGCCAAGCGCCGTCGTTAGGGAAATGCCAACCCACAATTCACAATTTGCGCCGTGATGCTTCACAATCCGGCGCCGGAAGGAGCGGTATGAGCCATGCCTGACTTGTTGCGCCGTCGTGCCATGTTAGTCGCAGCCTGTGCGGCCGTGACGCCGTTTCCGCCCGCCTTTGCCGCAGGAGATGATGGTGCAGTGCCGTCCTTGCGCACCATGATCACCGATCCCTTGCTGGTGCGCTCGCTCTATCGCCATGCTGTCAGCCGCGACTATTCGGATAACGGTGCCGCCGGCACGAACCGATCGGGCTACCAGTGGATAGAAGAGCAACGCCAGGGCGCGGAATGGATCGTGCGCGGGTATGCGCAATCGAAGCCGGACTGGATTGCCCTGGGCTGGCGCGAGCTTGATTGGGGCTTGGCGCAACAGCAGGGCGATGGTGGCTTTGCCAGCCGCGACCCGTTCCATTCCACCTCGTTTTTCGTCGAAGCGCTGGCACGCTCCTGTCTGATCGACCCCGAGGGGGCCACGCGCGAGCGTATTGAAGGACTCGCGCGCGCAGCGCACTGGCTCATGAGCGGCAAGGCGGAAGAAAAGGGCGTGCCGAACAACCGGCCCTATACGCACCGGCGCTACATTCTGACTGCCGCGTTCGGCCAGGCCGCAGCCGTAACCGGGGAAGGCCATTTTGTTCAACGCGCCGAACGCTGGGCCGGCGAGGGCCTGGATTTGCAGCGCAGCGACGGCACCAACCCGGAGAAGGACGGCTATGACGTCGGTTACCAGATGGTGGGCGTGCTGATGGCCTTGCGTTATTTGCCGGTTTGCCGCAATGCGGGTCTGCGCCTCCGCCTACGCGACATGATACGCTGCGCGGCCCAGCCGGAAATCGACCGAATGGGGCCGGACGGGAGTATTTCCCTGGAAAGTTCGACGCGGGTGGGCAAGGAACACGCGCGCAACGGGAAGCTCAAGGATGTGCCTTACGGTGAAATCATGCAGGCCTTGGTCTATGGAGCGCATGCCTTGCCCGAACCCGGCTGGCTGCGCCCAGCCGAACGGATCGCCAGTCTGCGCGGCTGGCAGAAGACCTGATATGTCATTCCCGTGGGGTAATTTTTCGGGTTAAGTGTTGCTTCGAGGATTATTTACAATCTGCCCTATAATCAAACCAACAAGATTTGCCACGGAATATCATGGGGGCACACTACGGTTCAGCAGAAACCGAGACCGGGGACATTGCAGGCAGGATCAGGGCTATACTGGTTGAGGACATAAGGGACACGGGCGGCTACAAATTGGATGGCAAGAGCGCTTACGGCAACTTTTCACTCGAACCCCTGTATTGCCTGGACCGATGCGCCTTGTCGCCGGCCGGCCGATGAAGATGGACGCCGAAGCACTTGAGCACAAAGTGACCGAACGGCGCGGCGTCATCCGCGTTGCCGGTGGGGCAGCCAGCGAAGCGCTGGACGACCTGGCCGAAGAAGTGCCGGTGGCACTGGAATACAACGGCATTTCGCATGCCGTGATGCTGGCCACGCCTTGCGACCTGGAAGAATTCGCCACCGGCTTTACGCTGTCGGAAGGTATCGTGCCCGGCCTGGACGATATCTATGAAGCGGAAGTCGAGCATGGCGCCAACGGCATTACCGTTCATTTGCGCATCGAGGGTGGAGCGTTCACCAAACTCAAGGAAAAACGGCGCAACCTGAGCGGTCGCACCGGTTGCGGTTTATGCGGCACGGAAGAATTGAGCCAGGTGCTGCGACCGTTGCCGCAAGTGGCAGTCAAGCAGGTGCTGGCGCCAGCAGCAGTTGCGCGCGCACTGGAAGAATTGAAACGGCACCAGCCCATCAACCGCCGGACCGGGGCCATGCACGCAGCCGCCTGGTGCAGCGCCGAGGGCAGATTGCTGGCAGTATTCGAAGATGTGGGCCGGCACAATGCGCTCGACAAGCTGATCGGTTTTATGGCGCGGCAACAGATCGATGCAACGGATGGATTCGTGATCATGACCAGTCGCGCCAGCGTCGAATTGGTGCAAAAGGCGGCCATCGCAGGCATGCCGGCGATGGTGGCGATTTCAGCGCCGACTGCACTTGCCGTGCGCACAGCGCAAGCCTGCGGCATGCTTCTCCTGGGGTTTGCGCGTGGCGATGAATTCGTCGCCTATGCCAACGCCGACAAGCTGTCAAAGAATTCAAGAGAATAAAGTGAATATCGACAACCTGGCAATTCCGGGCGCTTCCGGATGTTCCACCATGTGGAGCCGGAAGACGGGCCCTGCTTGAGCGCCATCGTGCCGGCCTCGATTCGCGCCAACCTTGACAAGCTGCTGCCATATGAGTCGTATCGGACGACCGCCTAACCAGCCGGCAGGTTTTCCAGGGCAAAGCGGATCAAGTCCGCCTGCCCGTCGATATCGAGCTTGCGCTTGATGTTCCAGCGATGAGTCTCCACAGTGCGCACACTCAAATCGAGTTCGCGCGCAATTTCCTTGTTGGAATGCCCCTGGGCGATGCGCTGCAGCACGTCTTTTTCACGCGCCGTCAGCAACAGCAGCGGCGAACTCGGCCCCGATGGTGAAATCTGCAGCGCCGCGCTGTAATACACCTTGCCTTCGGCAGCACTGTCGATGGCCGCAATGATGTCGGTGGCCGGGGCGTCTTTCAAGACGTAACCGCGTGCGCCGGCCTGGATGGCCTGCAAGACGTATTCGGCCTTGTCGTGCATGGAAAGCATGATGACGGCAATACCCGGGTGCTCGGCATGGAAGCGCGCCGTGGCTTCAATGCCCGAGACGCCCTTGAGGTTGATGTCCATCAGTGCCAGGTCGATTTCCTGCGCGTTTGCTGCCGCCAAGGCTTCCTCAGCCGAGGCTGCTTCGGCAACCACATCGAAACGCCCCACGGCAGACAGGCGGGCACGCAAGCCGTCGCGCACCAGTTGGTGGTCGTCTACCAGCAGGATGCGGATGGGCGGTCTGGTTTCACTCACGTCAAATTCCTTTCATGGCAACGGCGATGCGCGTGCCTGCGCCCGGCGACGAGGCGATGGTCAGCGTGCCGCCAACAGCATCGGCACGCTCGTGCATGTTGCGCAGGCCAATACCACGGCGGGCACTCTTTTGCAGGCTTTCAACGTCGAAGCCGCGTCCGTCGTCGGCAATCGTCAGTTCGACGGTTTTGCCGGCGGCCTTCAGGCCGATCTCGACGTGGCGCGCCTGGGCATGGCGGCGGATGTTGGTCATCGCCTCCTGGGTAATGCGAAACAGGGCGGTGTTGGCCATCGTCGGCAGGGTGTCGACGTTGCCTGCTATCGATACTTGCATGCTCAATCCGGCATCCTGGCCGAATTCTTCAGCCAGGTGCTTCAATGCCACGCTCAAGCCCAGGTCATCAAGCATGCCTGGACGCAAACCGTGGGAAATGCGCCTGACTTCACCCATGATGCGGTTCAATTGCTCGGCGGCGCGCGTAAAGGCGGTTTGTGCCGGGGCAGGGTGGTTGTCGGCCAATTGTTCGAGCCCGGTTTCGACTTGCAGTCGCACGAAAACCAGTTCCTGGCTGATGCCGTCATGCAGGTCGCGCGACAGCCGCGCCCGCTCTTCTTCCTGTGATTGCACCACGCGCTGGGCCAGCACCTTGAGCTTGGCGTCGGCCACGCGCAACTCGCTGAAGTTCAGAAACAGGCCGGAGAAGGTAATCGCCAGGGCGCAGGCGGCAGCAATGGCAGCCAGGAGAATCATGGTGCCGTTGACGTTGCGTTCGTTTTGCCGGTCGATCTTTTGCAGAGCGGCATCGATGTCGTCAAGGTAGATGCCGCTGCCCATCATCCAGCCCCAGCGTTCGAGCATGACGACGTAGGCCAGTTTGGGCGCTTCACGCTGCAGCGAGGGCTTGGGCCAGCTGTATTGCACGAAACCGCCGCCGGCCTTTGCCTGGGCAATCAGCTTCTGGATCGCGAGGTTGCCCTGCGCATCGCGCAAGTCCCAGTAATTGTTGCCGACGAAGTTGCGCAGGCGCGGGTGCATCAGGTTGGTGCCGTGCAGGTCATAGATAAAGAAGTAGCCGTCTTCGCCGAATTCCATTTTTTCCAGGATGGCCTTGGCCTTGTCTTGCGTTTCCTGGTCGTCGCGGCCTGAATCGTAGAGCGCAGCAATGGCTTGTGTACCGAGCTTGACATAATTGCGCAGCTCGGTCTCCTTGCTGGCACGATAAGCGGCTTCAACCGTATCATGCTGTTGAACGGTCAGGGCATTGCCCTGGTAGCGCAGGGCAAAGGCAATGGCCGCAAAGGCCAGCAATAGGGGCACTAAGGCCAAGAGGATGATGCGTTGCCGGGTTTTCATACGTAGTACTTCGTATTTACGCGAGTTGCGCCGTGTCACTATAATCGGTTAAGTCGTCAAATAATAGAGGAGACATCATGTCGACAGACCGCAAAACGGATGAGCCGTCGGGCTCGTTCAAACTATTCCCCCATATCCTGCTGCTGATTCCGTTTCTGGCCTTGTTGTGGGTGCCCTTTTACAACAGCGTGGAACCGACCCTGTTCGGCTTCCCGTTCTTTTACTGGTATCAATTCCTCTGGGTGCCGATCACGTCGATCATCATCTTCATCGTATACAAGGCGGAAAAATAATGGAAACCTCCTCCTTGAACATGACGGCGATCAGCGTCTTCATCGCATTCTTCGCCCTCGTTACCGTTATCGGCTTCTTTGCTGCGCGCTGGAAAGCCGGCGACATGACCCAACTCCACGAATGGGGCCTGGGCGGACGCCAGTTCGGCACCCTGATCACATGGTTCCTGGTCGGCGGTGACTTTTACACGGCATATACCGTGATTGCTGTCCCTGCAGCAGTGTATGGCGCGGGCGCTTACGGCTTTTTCGCCCTGCCTTATACCATCATCGTCTATCCCTTTGTTTTCCTCGTGATGCCCAAGCTGTGGCGCATCTGTCACCGGGAAAACTACATCACGGCGGCCGACTTTGTGCAGGGCGTGTATGGCGGCAAGTGGTTCCCGGCAGCTATCGCCGTGACAGGTATTGTCGCTACCATGCCTTACATTGCGCTGCAGCTGGTGGGCATGCAAGCCGTGATCAAGGGCATGGGCATCGAGGGTGAAATTCCGTTGCTGATCGCGTTCGTGATCCTGGCGCTCTACACTTATGCCAGCGGTATCCGCGCCCCTGCCATGATTGCGTTCGTCAAGGACATCATGATCTACATCGTCGTGATCGTCGCAATCTGCCTGATCCCATCCAAGGTTGGTGGTTACGCCAACGTGTTCGATGCGGCTGACCATCTGTTCAAGGCCAAGGCTGCAGGCGGTATCACGCTCAAACCGGCACAGTTCTCGGCATATGCATCACTGGCGCTCGGTTCGGCACTGGCAGCGTTCATGTATCCGCATACCATGACGGCCATCCTGAGTTCGGCCAGCGAAAAGACCATCCGCAAGAATGCCATCCTGTTGCCGGCCTATACCGTGCTGCTGGGCTTGATCGCCCTGATGGGTTACATGGCCATTGCGGCCGGTGTGCAGGTGAAGAACCCGACTGACGTGGTGCCGCAATTGTTCAACCAGATATTCCCGAGCTGGTTCGTCGGTTTTGCCGCGGCGGCAATTGCCATCAGTGCCCTGGTGCCGGCTGCCATCATGTCGATTGGCGCGGCCAACCTGTTCACACGCAACCTGTGGAAGCCGCTGGTCAATGCCAATATCACACCGGCACAGGAGTCGGCCAACGCCAAGATCGTGTCGCTGCTGGTGAAGTTCGGCGCGCTGGTATTCATCTTTGTGTTGCCGACCAAGTTCGCCATTGAACTGCAATTGCTGGGCGGCGTATGGATCTTGCAAACCTTCCCGGCCATCGTGTTTTCGCTGTTCACGCGCCGCCTGAAAACCCCTGGCCTGTTCATTGGCTGGCTGGCCGGCATGGTGTGCGGCACGGGCATGGCTTTCATGGTGGACCTGAAGCCTTTGTACAGCGTGGGCGGTACGCAGTTCTACATCGGCTTGATTGCCCTGGTAGTCAACCTGGTGGTGACGTTTGTCATCTCGGCTGCTGTCCCAGGCCAGCAGGCGGGCAAGCAAGTCGCAGCCTGATATCATAGGCAGCAACCGGACACGCTCCATGCGCAAGCTGGAGCGTGTTTTATTTTGCCTGCAGCTTTTGCTTGCTCTGATATGAAAATGGCCATTGTCCTGTTGCGCTGCATCGTCCTTGCCTATCTGGCGGGTTGCACCTTCCTGTATTTCTACCAGCGCAAGCTGCTCTTCATACCGCCTGCCGAAGTGTTGGGCGACCCGCCAGCCGGGTCTGTTTATCGCAGCATGACGGTTGACGTGCCCCAGGTCGGCATGATCACGAACTGGACAGTGCTGCCGAGTGAGCCGGATGCTCCCACCGTCGTCTTTTTTCATGGCAATGGTTCGGATCGCAGCGACTTCATACAAATGGGCGAGCGATTGCATCGCCTCGGCTGGGGCGTGGTTCTGGTGTCTTACCCGGGTTATTCGGGCAACCCGGGCGAACCGACTGAAGAAAGCCTGATGGCAACGGCACGCGCCACGCTGGCTGCGCTGGGGCATCCTGCCGGTGGGGTACTGGTGTGGGGCCACAGTTTGGGCAGCGGTGTTGCGGCGCGCATGGCCGGCGAAGGTTTGGTGCAAGGTTTGATTCTTGAGGCGCCTTATACCGCGATTCCTGACGTGGCGGCGGGCATGTTTCCCATCTTCCCGGTCAAACTATTGGCGCGCGACCGCTTTGATACGCTTTCCCTGGTGCCGGCAATCAAGGTGCCGGTCTTGATTTTCCATGCCGAGCGCGACCCGGTTGTGCCATTTTTCATGGGTAAGGAGTTGGCAGGGAGATTCGGCACGCAGGCAGAATTCCATCCGTATCCAATGCACACGCATTTTCTGCATGCCGAATTGGATTTGAGCGGGCTTGCCGCGGATTGGTGGCAGCGTCGGGGCAAACCGGTTCCGCGGTTTGCCGAAACAAAAGAAACCGCGCCTTCAGAGGAAGGCGCGGCAAGGCTTTAGACGTTCAACCGATCTTTCAGCCGATCAATACGTCGGCCTTGACGTATTCATAGCCCAGGTCCTTGGCTACCGCCTCATAGGTGACGTGGCCTTCACAGACGTTCAAACCGTTGCGCAGGTGGGCATCGTCACGCAGAGCCTTGCGCCAGCCCTTGTCGGCGATGGCGACAGCGTGGCCGATGGTGGCGTTGTTGAGTGCAAAGGTCGAGGTGCGTGCCAGGGCGCCTGGCATGTTGGCCACGCAATAGTGCACCACGCCGTCAACCACGTAGGTCGGCTCGGCATGCGTGGTGGCATGCGAGGTCTCAAAGCAGCCGCCTTGGTCGATAGCCACGTCCACTACCACTGCTCCTTGCTTCATGCGCGAAATCATGTCACGCGTTACCAGCTTGGGCGCAGCCGCACCGGGCACCAGCACACCGCCGACCACGAGATCGGCGTCGAGCACGGATTGTTCGATGGTGTGGGCATTCGAATGCAGGGTGTTGATGCGGTTGCCATAGACCAGGTCGAGCTGGCGCAGGCGGTCGATGCTCTTGTCGAGCACGGTTACACGTGCACCGGCGCCAACGGCCATCTGCATGGCATTGGTGCCGACCACGCCGGCGCCGATGATGACCACATGGCCCGCTGCGACACCGGGTACGCCGCCCAGCAGCAAGCCCATCCCGCCCTTGGATTTTTCCAGGTGCGCAGCGCCAGCCTGGATCGCCATGCGGCCGGCCACTTCGCTCATCGGTGCCAGGAGGGGCAGGCCGCCACCCTGGCCGGTGATGGTTTCGTAGGCGATGCAGACGGCGCCGGACTTGACCAGTGCCTTGGTTTGTTCGGGGTCCGGTGCCAGGTGCAGGTAGGTATAAAGAATCTGGTCCTTGCGCAGCATGGCGCATTCAACCGGCTGTGGCTCCTTGACCTTTACGATCATGTCGGCGCGGGCAAAAATGTCGGCAGCCGTATCGGACAGCGTGGCACCGGCAGCCGCGTATTGCTCATCGGTAAGGCCAATGGCCGTGCCGGCATTTTTTTGCACAACGACCTGATGGCCGCGTGAGGTCAATTCGCGCACTGACGAGGGCGTCAGGCCGACGCGATATTCGTGGTTTTTGATTTCCTTTGGTACGCCGATCAACATGTTCGTCTCCTCTTCAAATGTTATTCCGCACTGGTATGGTTGCAGGAAATGCAGCTATCATATGACTGAGCAACTAGTTTTTGTTCCTGTAAAAATCTTGATATTTAGTGGAGTTTCATGCGTACAGTGAAAGAATCGACCCGCAGCCTGGACAAGCTGGACCGCCATATCCTGCGCATCCTGCAGCGCGAAGGACGTATCTCCATGAAGGACCTGGGAGACAGGGTCGGGCTCTCGGTTACCCCTTGTATCGAACGTGTCAAACGCATGGAGCGCGACGGCGTGATCACGGGTTACCATGCCAAGGTCGATGCGGCGTCGCTCGGAGCCAAGCTGCTGGTATTCGTGGAAATCACCCTGAACCAGAAATCGGCTTCAGCATTCGACCAGTTTCGCCATGAAGTCTTGCGCATCCGCGAAGTGCAGGAATGCCATCTGGTTTCGGGCGATTTTGATTACCTCATCAAGGCCCGAATTCGCGAGATGGATGAATACCGCAAACTGCTGGGCGACATCCTGTTGCAACTTCCCGGCGCGGCGCAGTCCAAGAGTTATGTGGTGATGGAAGAGATCAAGGAAACCCTGGAATTGTCGACGGAGCTGCTCTGATGCTTGAACATTTTCAGCAGGCAAGGCTAAATGTCAACGGCGTGACCATCAGCCTGCGCCGTGGCGGCAACGGGCCGCCCTTGCTGCTCTTGCATGGCTTTCCGCAAAATCACCTGATCTGGCATGCGATGGCGGACCGGCTTGCGGCGCATTACACTTTGGTTATGCCTGACCTGCGTGGTTATGGCGACTCTTCCAAACCGGCCGGCTTGCCGGGGCACGTCAATTATTCCAAGCGTGTCATGGCGCAAGACATGGCCGACGTCATGCAAACCTTGGGGTATGACGGCTTTTTCGTCTGTGGCCATGACCGGGGCGGCCGCGTGGCGCACCGCCTGGCGCTTGACCATGCGGCACGTGTGAAGAAGTTGATGCTGATCGACATTTCCCCCACGCGCACCATGTATGAACAAACCAACCTGGCTTTTGCCAAGCTGTATTACCACTGGTTTTTCCTGATCCAGGCGCACCCGCTGCCGGAAAAGCTGATCGGTGCCGATCCGCTGTTTTATTTGCGCTTTTCGCTCGGCGGCTGGGGTTCCGAAGGCAAATCTTTCATGGCCCCCAAAGTGATGGCCGAGTATGAACGTTGCTTTTGCGCACCAGAGGCGATACACGCCGCTTGCGAAGATTATCGTGCCGCTGCGACAATTGATCTCGAGCATGATGGCGCCGACGAGAAGATTGCCTGCCCGGTGCATGTGGTGTGGGGAGAGCACGGCGTGGTCGGCAAACTGTTCCACCCGCTCGCCGACTGGCAGGAAAAATCACGGCTTGCCGTCAGCGGCTCTTCCGTAGCCGCCGGGCATTTCATCCCGGAAGAGAAGCCGGACTGGCTATTGCAGCAGATGTTGGCATTTTTTGATGTGGGACAAAAATAGGGAAATGAGCCATGGCGCATGACCTCGTGATTGTTGGCGGCGGACCCGCAGGGATGATGGCGGGTTTGCTGTTTGCGCGCGCCGGCGTCAAAACCCTGGTCCTTGAAAAACATCGCGACTTCCTGCGCGATTTCCGTGGCGATACGGTACACCCGTCTACGCTGCAAATCTTCCACGAACTCGGCTTGCTCGAAGAATTCCTGCGGCGCCCGCACAACAAGGTTGAACAACTGGGCGCGCGTATTGCGGGACAGTTCAAGCATGTTGCCGACTTTCGCCATCTGCCGGTTGCGGCGCCTTTCATTGCGCTGATGCCGCAATGGGATTTTCTTGATTTCGTTGCCGAAAAGGCGAGCCGCTATCCCGGTTTTGAATTGCGCCAGTCGTGCACCGGCGAAAGCCTGATTGAAGAAGGCGGCCGCGTGGCCGGTGTGCGCACCAATGCGGGCGACGAAATGCGTGCCAATCTCGTGATCGCTAGCGACGGACGCGATTCGCGCTTCCGTGCCGGCTTCACCCAGCAAGTCATCGGTGCACCGATGGACGTTTTCTGGTTTCGCCTGCCCAAGCGCGAGAAACCGGTCAACGACAGCATGGGCGTGTTCGACAACGGGCTGATCTTTGTATTGATCGACCGCGGCGACTACTGGCAATGCGCCTTCGTCTTTCCCAAGGGAAAGGCCGAGCGTGTGCGTGAGCGAGGGCTCGATGCTTTCAAGGCGCGCGTGCGCGCCGTTGGTGACGAGACGGCCGGCGTCGATGACGCAATTCACAGCTGGGACGACGTGAAGTTGCTGACGGTAACGGTGGACCGGCTGGAGCAATGGTCGCGGCCGGGCTTGCTGGTGATCGGAGACGCTGCGCATGCAATGTCACCCATCGGTGGGGTGGGTATCAACCTGGCGGTGCAGGATGCGGTAGCTGCGGCCAACCTGCTTGCTGCCACACTCGCCCGCGGCGACAATCCCGATGCACTGTTGCATAAGCTTCAGGCGCGGCGCATGCGGCCGGTCAAGATGACGCAGGGTGTGCAAAAACTGGTGCAGGATGCGGTGATTGCGCCGCTCCTGGACCAAAGCGCAAAGCTGGAAAAGCCACCGCTGATGGCGCGCCTGCTCGATGCCGTACCGCTACTGCAGGCTATACCGGCGCGGGTCGTGGGCATGGGTTTTCGACCGGAGCATGTGGAGAGCCCGGACGCGTATCGCTGAAGTCAACATAAAAATCAGACAGGGAGACTACGATGGCGGGTTCCATACCCCTACCCGTAGGGCAGGCTGAATTACTCGAGATGATTGCGCTCGGTGCGCCCTTGATCGAGACCTTGAACAAACTGACGTTGCTGATAGAAGGGCAGTCGCCGGGCCTGTTCTGCACCGTGATGCTGCTCGACGTGGATGGCGAGCATGTCCATGCCATCGCCGGCCCCAGCATGCCGCCGGACTACATGACCGTGTTCGATCACTTCAAGATCGGCCCCCATGCCGGGTCCTGTGGCGTGGCGATGTTCAGCAGGGAAACCGTCATCACCACCGATATCAATGCCGACCCGAACTGGGATAACTATCGTGACTTGATTGCCGGCCATGGGTTTCGTGCCTGCTGGTCCACCCCAATTTACCTCGACCGTAACACCGTGCTGGGTTCGTTCGCCATGTATTACCGTGAAGTGCGCAGCCCCGGCGAACATGAGCTGGAATTGATCAGCGTGGCGACCCATATCGCCGGCATTGCCATCGAGCGCAAGCGCAACGAAGACATGCTGCAGCGTTATCGCGATGAACTCGAAGAACAGGTCAGGCGCCGCACCGAGGAATTGCAAGCCGAGAAGGAAAAGGCGGAAGCGGCCGTGGTGGCGCTGTCGAAGACCAATGTCGAGTTGGCCGGCGTGCTCAATACGCTCAATGTGGCCCAGGAAGAACTGGTGCAAAACAAGAAATTGGCCGGCCTGGGCTCGCTTGTGTCCGGAATTGCGCATGAGCTCAATACGCCGATCGGCAACGGTTTGATGGCATCGACCACGCTGGGGGACCAGACCAAATTGATCCGTGCACAGTTTGCGGAAAAGGGCGGGCTCAAGCGTTCGGAATTGGCCACCTATTTCGCCGAGGCGCAAAGTGCGAGCGACATGCTCACGCGCAATCTGCACCGCGCAGCCGAATTGATCGCCAGCTTCAAGCAGGTGGCGGTTGACCAGACCAGCGCGAACCGGCGCCGCTTCATGCTCGATACCACGATCGACAATATCTGCCTGACACTGGGCACGCGCTTGCGCAAGACGCGCTTTGTGATCGAACACGAAATTCCCGGCCATCTCGAATTCGACAGTTACCCCGGCCAGCTTGGCCAGGTATTGGGCAGCCTGGTGGACAACTCTTTGGTGCATGGCTTTGAAGGGCGCGAAGAGGGCAAGATCCGCATCGTGGCCAAGGCGGAGCGCGAGGGCTGGGTGCAATTGACGGTTAGCGACGACGGCAACGGTATTGCCCCGGAAAACCTGGGCCGTGTGTTCGACCCGTTTTTCACCACCAAGCTGGGCAAGGGCGGTTCCGGGCTCGGCTTGAATGTGGTGCACAACATCGTCCTGGGCGTATTGGGCGGCACGATCAAGGCCGCCAGCGAAGCGGGCAAGGGCACATGCGTGCAAATGAGTTTGCCGCGTATCGCGCCGCAATTCTGATCTGCTAAGATTGCCGCCTTTCTTGGAATGTTCAAATCGGATGATGCGCAAATTGTGGTGGACCGGCGTGGCCCTGGTTGTGGCTGGATGCCTGATGGCGTTTTGGCACTGGCAGCATCCGGAACCGCTACCTGCGAAACGTTCCGCCAGCGGCACCGTCAAACAAACTCCGGTCCTCAATTGGAGCGCCATCGTCCACCATCTGGCCGGCGACGGATTGCGTGGCTTTGCCGATGGCAAAGGCAGTGCGGCCCGCTTCGCCGACCCCTATGGCTTGGCGCGCGATGGGGCGGGCAACATCTATGTCAGCGATGGCGGCGACAATAACCTGATCCGCAAAATCGCACCCGACGGCACGGTGAGCACCATTGCCGGCGGCAAGGAAGGCTTTGCCGATGGCATGGGTGCGGCGGCCTCTTTCAATACACCCTCGGGGCTGGCAATCGATGCCAAGGGCAATCTTTACGTTGCCGATACCGGCAACAATGCCATCCGCAGGATTGATACCCTGGGCCAGGTGACGACCATCGCTGGTGACGGGCAAGCCGGCCTGCGCGATGGCCCGGCTGCGCAGGCACGATTCAACGGCCCGCTCGGGCTCGACGTCGACCAGGCCGGCAATCTCTATGTTGCCGACACCTACAACGATGCGGTACGGCGCATTTCGCCCGACGGGCAAGTGACGACTGTGGCCGGTGGCCACGGTACCGGGCTGACCGATGGTGCTGCCGATGCTGCGCAATTCGATACACCGTGCGGCGTATTGCTTGATAGCCTGGGCAACCTGATGGTCGCCGATACCCGCAATGACCTGATCCGCAAAATTGACCTGGGCCAGAAAGCGGCAGTCAGCACGCTGGCACAGATGCACCGTCCCACAGGGCTGGCTTGGTCGCCGGATGGTTTGCTTTATGCAAGCGACAGCACGCGTGGGCGCATTTACCAGTTGTCTCCCGAAGGGGAGGTGGGTAACCTGCAAAGTGCCGTGCTGCTGGCGGCAAAGGGCGCGCCCGATATTACCGATTTCAAGTTGCGCCTGCCGCGTCCGGCCGGCTTGCTGGTGCAAAAAGATGGCAGCCTGGTGCTTGCCGCCGCAGACAGCTACCGCATCGAGACCGTGCGCATGGCACGCGCCAATGAAGCCACCCCCGATTCTGCCTTTGCCGAGGCGCAGCACACCACGGAAGCGGCAAGGCAGATCATTGCCGCCTTGCCGGCGGTCCAGGCCGGCCGTTTCCCCTGGCCGTTCAAGCCGCAGATGCAAGCGCATGAAGTGGTTGGCACGTTGGGTGAAGTCCGCGGCAACCATGATGGCGAAAGCCGCGACCACCTGCATGGCGGGCTCGACGTGCAGGCCGCCATGGGCACGCCGGTCCTGGCTGTGGTCGATGAAAAGATCAGTGATCCGGTATCGAGCTGGGGTTTCAATACCCCGGGCGAGGGTTTGTGCATCGACCTGTTTTGCTACATCCATATGCGTGTCGGGCGCGACGCCGACGGCAAGGCACTGGATTCCGACCGATTCCTGTTCCAGAACGACGATCAGGGCAAGCCTGTCATGGTGCGCGTCAAGCGCGGCACGCGCTTTGCCGCAGGCGACACGTTAGGCACAGTCAACAGCATGTATCACACCCACCTGGCACTGATTGTGGATGGTGCCGAAATGAATCCATTGACCTTGCCTTTTGCCGGCTTGCTTGACGACGTGCCGCCAACCATCCGGGAAGTTCGGCTCTCGGGCGACGACGGTGTTGAATTCAACAAGAAGGAAAAGGGCAGGCTGCTGCTGCCCGCAGGAGCCAGACTGCACATAGTAGTTGAAGCCTATGACCAGATGAATGGCAACCAGAAGCGGCGCCAGCTCGGACTCTACCGTGCCGGGTTCCAATTGCTGACGGCTAAAGGCGAGCCCATGCCGGGTCATGCCGACCCTGTCATCAACATGGATTTTGAACGCCTGCCGGATGACCCGGACGCGGTCAAGATCGCCTATGCCGGAGACAGCGGCATTACGGTCTATGGCAGCAAGACCACGCGCATGCGCTATGAACTCACCAACCGCGTGCGGGATGGGCTGGCAATGCGTGATGCCTGGGATACCAGCGAACTTGCACCGGGAAACTATATCCTGCGCATCGTCGCGCTCGACTTTGCCGGCAATGCGGCGCGCTCCGGGCGCGATCTGCCCATCACATTGGCGGCTGTGCCGTGAAGTGCTACCAGTGCCGTTCTTCTGCGGCGCTGAAAAAGCCGCCACTGGGGCCGTCGTCTTCGAGCAAGGCCAGACGAACCGAGGAAATCGCCCCCTGCGCCACGCTCTGGTAGCCGTGATGGCTGTTCAAGTCGGTTGCGGTATAGCCGGGGTCGGCTGAATTGACCTTGATGCCGTAGTCACGCAATTCATGGGCAAGCTGCACGGTCAGCATGTTCAGTGCAGCTTTGGAGGCGGAGTAGCCGATTTTCTTGATATCGGCGAACTCGGACTGCGGGTCGCCATTGCCGGCCAATGAACCCAAGCCGCTCGACACATTGACGATGCGACCGCCGCGCGACTTGCGCAGCAGAGGCAGCATGGCTTGTGTCACCGAGAGCGTGCCAAAGAAGTTGGTGTCGAATACCCGCCGCACGGCTTCCATACTGGCAGCACCGGGCAAACCATCGGCCCGGTCGGCGATCCCGGCATTGTTGACCAGGATGTCAAGCCGGCCATAGTCTTCCTCGATATCCTGCGCGGCGGTGTCAAGGGTTTCCGGCCGGTTCAGGTCGAGATAGAGGCAATTGGCATAGATACCTTCTGCGCGCATCTCGGCTGCCACGGTTTCGCCTGCAGCGATATCGCGCACACCGAGCAGGACGCGGGCGCCGGTCTTGCCCAGCACATAGGCCACTTCGCGGCCTATGCCTTTGTTGGCCCCGGTTATCAGGGCCACACGTTGCGTGGGCAGATAGGTTTGTACCGGCGCAAGCGCCTGGGCGTGGAGGTAGGTTGGTTGAAACGAATGATTTTGCTGGAGAGGTTTCATGTGCTATATTTTATGAAGGATTCTTCAGTTTTTACATTCGCATATGGCAACCAAGAAAATTTCCCCTCTCAAGCCCCGCAAAACCCCGCGCCAGGCCCGCTCCGAAGCCACGGTTGATGCAATTTTCGAGGCAACCATTCAGGTTTTATTGGCCGAAGGCGCTTCCCGCCTGACGACCACGCGCGTATCCGAGCGGGCCGGCGTATCGGTCGGCACGATGTACCAATACTTCCCCAACAAGCAGGCCTTGCTGTTTGCGGTCTTGAAGCGTCACATGGAAGAAGTCCTGGGCAAGGTGGAGGGCGCCTGCCTGGCTGGAGCAGGGACGAATGCAGTCGATATGGTGCAAAACCTGGTGGCGGCCTATATCGAAGCCAAGACTTCGGACCCGGAAACTTCGGTGGCCTTGTACAGCGTCATTACCGAGCTCGATGTGCCGGACTTGTTCGTCAAATTCAGCCACCGCTTGATCAAGGCGATTGAAACCATGCTTTCCAGCGCGGCTGATATGGAATTTTCCGACGTCAAGCTGGTCACAAATATGGTGTACACCGCCATGACCGGGGTGACACGCACCATTTTCGAACAACACGCGGGCCCGGCCCAGATCCGCAAGCTGCATCTGGAATTGTTGGTCATGTGCCAGTCCTACGTGCGGGCGGTTGGCATTGCCCGGCAGGCGCAACCGGTGCGCGCAGCATAGGAAAACTTTGAGCAAACACAATCTCAGGCGGCCCATCGTCAAGCAGTTGCGGCATGCCGCACGTGGCACAAAGCGCATGGCATCACGGATGCGCGAGGGCGATGCATCAGCCCTGCATGACATTCGCGTGCAGGTACGCACCATCAATAGCGTGTTGCAGCCGTTTATTGACTTGCCGCACGTGAAACCGTTGCGCCGTGCGCTGGCGCGGGTGAGGTCCTGGGGACGCAAAAGCAACCAGGTGCGCGATCTCGAAGCACAACTGGAATTGATCGAGGAACTGTTACCCCCGCCTTATCCTGGAGGCGTGGTGGATTATCTTGCGCGCGCAAAAGAGAAGCTGCAGCGGCGGCGGGCATCATTGGCACAATCGAAGACCCTCGACAAGCTGCCGCGCCGTATCGCCAGGTTGGCAAAAACCGCAGACGCCTGTTTGAAACAACATGATGCCGCCAGCTTGCGTGCTGCACCGAACTTCGCCTGCGCTGAACTGTTTGATGCCTTGCGCACGGATTGCGGGGAAGCCTCTGTCGAACCTGAACGACAACACAGGGCGCGCATACGGATCAAACGCCTGCGCTATCTGATTGAAAGCTTTCATTCCAGTATCGACAAACGATACTGCGACGTCGTCGATGAAGCCCGGTTGGCACAGCAAAAGATCGGTCGCTTGCGCGACTGGCAAAACCTGCGTGAGGCCATGGCCGGCGAACCGGTGATGGCACGCTGGCTGGAGGGGTATGACGAACTTGAGAAGGACCTGGCGCGCCAGGCACAACAAGCGCTGCAGTTCCTGGAAAGAAGACTCGTAGCTTCACCAGCAATTTGAGGTTCGGCCTGCAAGCGATGCCTGCCGGAAAGAAGCGTAGTATTTGCACACACTTTAAGCACGGTGGCGCTGCGATTTGTTGCGTCCAGTAAATTATGCGCTAGAATATTTCCGTTCAAGCAAATAGCCTGGTCTCTCAACGTGTACACCCGAAAGGTGGCCCGATGGACGAAGCGGTATCAGAACCACTGGTATTCATGCATTTGCTGGCCGACCGCAGGGGCAGGCTGTCGGCGCTGCAGTTCACCTTCAGTGACGGCGACACTGCCGAACTGGCACCGCTGGTCGAACATCCCGATTTTCTCAACCTTGTTCACCGTTTCCCTTGTCTGCTTGCCGATTGCACGCCTGAAGGCGGGTTTGCCGACGCGCTCGCAGTAACCGCATGCAGGCTGATTTCTTCTTCGCACATTGCACGAAGCGACAAGGAATTGGCGCGCGATTATCCGCCGGGTGTCGAATGGGTCGCAGGTAACTGGTACTTTGCGGCGCCGGCCAAGCCCAGCGGCACCCAGGCAGCCTCGCGTGCCCTGGCGATGCAGCTCGTCCAACTGGTGGCCGATGAAGCGGACAATCGGGAAATCGAAGACGTGTTCCGGCGCGACCCCACGCTGTCCTATCAACTACTGCGCCTGGTCAATTCGCTGGGCGTTGGCGCAGGGCGGCGCATCACGAGTTTTTCGCAAGCCATCGTCATACTCGGGCGCAACCAGTTGCGGCGCTGGCTCAACCTGATGCTGTTTGCGGCACGCGATGGCGACCTGCGTTCAGCCATGCTGCTGGCGCGCGTGGCGGTGCGCGCCCGCGCCATGGAATTGCTGGCCTATACCTCCGGCCTCGACAAGTCCTTGCAGGAACAGGCTTTCATGGCGGGCATGTTTTCACTGCTGGGCATCCTGTTCGGTTCGCCGATAGAAGAGGTGTTGAAGCCGCTTGCCATCGGTGACGCGATGGAAGCCGCCGTCTTACGCCGCGAAGGTGAGTTGGGCAGCCTGCTTTCCATGCTCGAAGATGCAGAGAAAGGGCGTTTTGACGCGGTTTCCCGCGCGCTCGACGCCATCGGTGTTCCCATCGCGGAATTCAACCTTGCTGTGATCCAGGCCAGCGGCTGGATGCTTACCGTGGTGCAGGATAGCCAGGGTAAGGAAAATGGCTGACACCTCCATCGAGGTTTGTATCGCGCTGTGCCGCCGGGCGCGCGATCTCGATGGTGATGCACTGGCGCGCGCTCTGGCCGAATTGCAAACGCGGCTGGAACAGCTATCACCCGGGCACCACGACAACATCAATACGGGAAACCAGGCGCCGGCCAGGTTTGCCGGCGCGGGCCCGCAGCCGGTCATGCAGCTTGACCTGGCCGGCTACATTACCCACTGGAGCCTGGACGCCGAGCGCATGTTCGGCTATGGCGCCGACGAAAGTGTCGGGCGCCACGTGTTGATGCTGTATGCCGACGATGAAAGCAATGGGGACATTGCCGAATTGTTCCTCGAACAAGGCAGTCCACTACTGGAAGTGCGGCGGCGCAAGAAGTCCGGCGAGGTGTTCCGGGCCGCCATGTCCCTCTTGCCGCAGCATGGAGACGATGGCGACGTCATCGGTCTCGCGGTACGGCTTACCGAAATATTTGACCGGCTTTCGGATCAGGACAAGATGCGCCTGCATGCGCGCATCATCGAAGACAGCGACCAGGGTATTTTGATCACCGACGGCAGCGAGCGCATCGTGTCGATCAACACGGCTTTCACGCGCATCACGGGCTATACTGCGGCCGAGGCAATCGGACAGACCCCTGACTTGCTGCGCTCGGGATTGCACGACGCGGGTTTTCGCGCCGAGGTGCGCGCCGCCATGCACGGCTCCGGCCCCTGGGTCGGAGAAATCGTGGGCAAGCGCAAGGGTGGTGAATTGTTTCCCCAATCGGTCACCATCAGCGTGGTGCGCAATGAAGAAGACAAGATCACGCACGCGTTTTCGATTTTTTCCGACATCAGCCGCCACAAGGAAGCCGAGGCAAGGCTGCAGCGCCTGGCCAACTACGACACCGTTACCGGCTTGCCCAACCGGTCGCTGTTGAACCAGCTCGTGGGACAGGCCTTGAGCGTCGCGCGCCGGAGCAACGACCATGGCGCCTTGCTGGTGATTTCGCTGAACCGCCTGGCTTCGATCAACTACACCTTGGGGCATGAGGTCGGCAATGATCTGGTGTGCCAGGTCGGCTTGAAGTTTCGCCAGACGCTGCGCGATGAAGACGTGCTGGCGCGCATCGATGGCGACAAGTTCGTGGTTGCGCTGTTTCACATAGAAAAGCGCGAGCATGCCGGCATCGTGGCCAAGAAGTTGCTGGAATCGCTGGAGCAGCCGTTCCTGGTTGAACCCAACGAATTGCACCTCGACGCCTGCATCGGCATTGCGGTCTACCCCGAAGACAGCCTGGATGCACCAGTGCTGACGCGCTATGCCGACGTGGCCATGACCCGCCTGCAACAGGGGGAGGCTAAGGGTTTTCTGTTCTACAGCCCGGAAATGAATCAGCGCGCCAAGGAACACTTGCGCATCGAAGGCGAATTGCGCCACGCGCTTGGTGCAGGTGAGCTGTGCCTGCACTATCAGCCCAAGGTGAGCTTGCGCAACGGCCGCATCGTCGGTGCCGAAGCCTTGCTGCGCTGGCAGCATCCCGAACGCGGCATGATTGCCCCAAGCCTGTTTATCGGCGTGGCGGAAGAAACGGGCTTGATCCTCGATATCGGCGAATGGGTACTGGAAGAGGCATGCCGCCAGATACGCCGCTGGCAGGACGCCGGTTTGCAAATGCCACCAGTGGCGGTCAATCTCTCGGCGCGGCAGTTCGATGACGGCTTGCCTTCACGGCTGCAGGCCGTGCTGGAACGCCACGGCGTGGCGCCGGAGCAGATCAAACTGGAAATCACCGAGAGCCTGTTGGTACGTGGCCCGGAAAATGTGATTCCGATCATGAACCGGCTCGTTGCGATGGGTGTTGCCCTGGCGCTGGACGATTTCGGTACCGGTTACTCGAGCCTGTCCTATCTGAAAAAATTCCCCATCAGCAGTCTGAAGATCGATCGGTCGTTCGTGATCGGGCTACCGCACGAAGAAAACGATTGTGCGATTGCGCAAGCCATTGTCACCATGGCGCAGCAGTTGAGACAGGAGATTGTTGCCGAGGGCGTGGAAACGCAGGAGCAGATGCATTTCCTGCGTGAACTGGGCTGCGATCAATTGCAGGGTTTTTTGTTCAGCAAGGCGCTTGCAGAAGAAGGCTATGCCAGCCTGGTCCGTGGGGGAAGCAGGCTGGCGCTGGACGGCAACTGACTGATATATTAACCTTCAGGACGGTTGGCCGGCTTGCCCTTTTGCATGTCTTGTTTTACGCGTTCATATTCCTTCTGCGCATCGGTTTGCGCATCCGTGGTCCGGGCCTGATTCGCGATTTCACACAAAACGGCGCCTTCATGCTGATCGTCGCATGGATTGAGCTTGACCCAGCCGTCATCGGAGTTGACGTTGGGGCGCTTGTGCGCGCTGCCGCTTTCCGCTTGGAATACCCATCCATCATAGTTGACGAGATCGCGGAATTTGTAGGTACGGCTTTGGTCCCAGGAAGGTGCTACGCGATGTGGCTTTTCTGCGGCGCCCTTGACTTGAACGGTTTGCTGGGCAGGAGCGGCAGGTTGCGCGTCCTGCGCTGCCACGAGCGAGCTGATGGCCAGACCAGTTGCCGCCAGCAAAACCATGAAACGTGTCGATGCGGTCATTCTCTGAATTTCCTTTGATCAGGGTTGAAAACTTGTTTTCTGTCCGTACTGTGGCCTCATGCAGACAATCAAGCCTGCATCAATGTCCTGTAACTGCATGATCGAGTTGGGCGAGTGGGCGTTGCACGGCACTGACGGGAACGTCCGCAGCCTTGGGGCCAAGATTGCCGAACACCTTGCCGCCCGAATAAGTGAAATACATTTTCCGCTGGCTGATGGCCAGCAAGACACGGTGGCTGCGTAGGAAGTCCGCCCCGAGCAGCATGTCGGGCTGCACCGGCGGTTCGGTTTCCTGCGTGCTCAGGCGTCCCACCGAGCCCACAGCCTCGGTGGTTGGTGAAGTTTGCAAATTTTGGGCGCCTACCAGCGTCGGCGCAATCGACATTTGCCGCATTGAAGCAGCCGGGTCGCTTGCCTTGGGGGTCGGAACGCCCCAAAGGTCGGCAATGGCGATGTCCGGATGCTGGATCACTTCGCCGCCAATGCTGAATGTCGAAAAATTGGTGTGCCATATTTTTCCGTTTTGCTTGCGTGGTGCAAACCCGGACTGCAATTCGCTCACGCCTGGCGAGGTTGGGGTGATGCCGGCACGCGCTGCCGCTTCGAGGCTGAGGATGGAAATCGGGCTGCCGCTATCGATCATGGCCGTCATTTCCTTGCCGTTGACACGAACCGTCAGTATCTGGCGCGGGTCGGAGTTGGACAGATCGACCATCGCTACGGTAGACGCGTCATGGTCCCAGTAGGCGAGGAAGGCGTTGTCGCAACCGGAAGGCACGAATATTTTCATTTGACCCTCGGGGGCCGAAATTTCGACATCCTTGTTCAAACCATTGAGCAGAATGTCCGCCCCGGCCAGCAATCCATAGTTGGGTTCAGGCGATTGTTCGACCACGCCCAGCGTCACCTTGTGCCAGAAAAAGCGGTCTAGTGCGACGTCGTCGATATAGGCAGCATAGCTCACATGGGAAGCGGCGTTGGCATGGCTCAGTTTGAGGCTGAGTTTCTTCGCTTCGTCGAGTGCCAGTACGCTATGCAGGCGGCCGGTATCAAGAACCAGGGCTTCGTCTGCGCCATTGATGTTGCCTCTGGCTGTCAATGCACCCCCGACGCTTTTTACACGCAGGTTCGCCAGATTCAGGTAGACGCATTCCTTGCCGGTATTGCTTGCTTTTACGCCGGTGATGTTGACCACTTCTGCACCATCGGAAGTCTTGGTACCTGGCGTCTCGCCCGCCTGCGACTGGCCCGTCACCAGCAATCCGATACAAACTGCCAGGAAAGACAGGGAATGCCAGCTATTTTTCATGATGCTCTCCATGATAAAGAATCAAATGAGGGACCAAATTCGGGGGCAATATTCGGTTCTATGGTGCAACCCGGTGAGGGGAGCGTCAACTGGTTTTGCAGCGGAAATGCCACTTGCACTATCGTTGAGCTATCACCCTGGAGATTGTCTGCAAGGCAAGGGCTATCGCCGCTAACGCGCGGTACCTTTTGCAGGAAAAGGCATACCACTATAGTTGCATTCCAGAAGTGGTATTGAGTTACGGCAGCAAGTTTTTTCGCCTGCGATGAGGCCGGGAGGTTGATCACATCGTTCCCGGCCTGTGGAAACGATGGGCGGCGGGCTTTCCATATCAGGCGCCCATGGGTGTGCAAGTGGCCTTGTTCGAGTCACAGGCCTGCGGGAAGCCGCCCTGCATTAAGCGATGCTCAGCACTTTCTTGATGCATTCATAAAACGCCGACCACTCAAAGGGCTTGAAAATATAACCATCTGCACCGCCTTTCAGCCCGCGCAGCACGTCGGCGTCGCTGACCTGGGCCGTCACCATGATTGCAGGCAAATCCTTGAGCTTTGCATGATCGCGTATGTAGGCCAGGATGTCGAAACCGTTGATGTTGGGCAGGTTGACGTCGAGCAGGGCGATGTGAAGCTTGTCATGCGTGTCGAGCACATTCAGGGCTTCCTGCCCGTCGGCCACTACTGTGACGGTGAAACCCCGCTTGGTCAGATAGGATTTCATCAATAGCGAAATCGCTGGATCATCTTCCACGATCAAGGCACGCCAGTCATGCGTGATGACGCCATCGGGCGAGATATGGGCGGTGGCGTAGAAGCCTTGCTGCACCAGTTCCTGTGCGCCCCGCCTTGCTTCAGCCCAGGCGCGCACGCCTTCTTCGGCACTCAATTCTTCGATGCGTAGCAATGGAATGCTGTTGAATTCCAATGCCTGATCGAGGTTGGCCGTTTCTTGCGGCGCCTGTTGACGGACAAAGATGCGTATCAATTGCCGTGCTTCGAGTGCGACGAGATTCTGCTCTTCGAGCATTTGGCCGTCTTCGGTCAGGCCGGCAAGCAGCGAAGCCACGGAAGAGTAACCGTCCACACGTTTCAGGGTGGCGGCGACGGACGAGGGAAAGCCCTTGGCGCCGTTCTTCAATTCGATTACGCCCTTGGCGGTTTTGGTATAAATGATGGAACGATCCATGAATGCCATATCCGTCGTTTGTCATGTATTGGTGATCAAGGGCAGGCGCACGTAGAACGTTGCGCCCTGGCCTTCGACCGAATCATAGCCTATCCGTCCCCCCATTTTTTCCACCATGGTCTTGCTGATGCTCAAACCCAATCCCGTTCCTGTTTTTTGATGGTCCCTGGCGACATGCGCTTGCGCGAAACGCTGGAAGATGCGGTTGCGGAATTCATTCGGTATGCCGGGCCCTTTGTCGACTACGCTGATCACCGCCCATTTGTCTTGCGCCTCAGTGCGAATCGCGACGACCGATCCGGCGGGGGAGAATTTGCAGGCGTTCGAAACCAGGTTGGTCAGCACCTGGGTCAGGCGCGAACGGTCGACGCGAGCTTTCAGCGGCACGCCAGCCTCCTGCACTTGCAGGGTGATGCCTTCGCTCCTGGCAAAAGGCTGGTTCAGGCGCAGCATATCCGAGACGAATTCCTTCAGTGTCACGATTTCCTGCTCGAACGACATCATGCCGGCATCGAGTTTTTCCGTGTCGAGGATGTCGTTGACCAGGGTGTTGAGGCGCTTGCTGTTGAGATAGGCGATTTCGATCAATTCGCGCGCATCGCCTGAGTTTGTTGCCGCTTCTTCGCGCAACATACCCAGCGCGCCCAAGATGGCTGTCAGCGGCGTGCGAAGTTCATGGCTGACGCTCGCCACGAATTCGCTCTTGATCCGTTCGATGTTTTTGCGTTCGGTGATGTCACGCACGATGCCGGTGAAGAAATGCCTTTCGCCGGCTTCCATCTTGCGAAACGATACTTCCGCAGGAAATTCTTCGCCGCTCGTGCGCAGCGCTGTGATTTCCAGGCAATTGCGGGCGTCGCCGGCACTGCCTGTTTGCAGGCGCAACATGAAATCCACGTGTTGGCCGCGCTGGCGTGCCGGAATCAGTTCGCTGATGTTGCGGCCCACCACGTCGTTTGCCCGGTAACGGAACATGTCGCACGCGGCCTGGTTGGCCGATTCGATCTTGCCGGACAGGTCGGTACTGATGATGCCGTCGGTGGAGTTTTCAAATGCGTGCGCGAGGCGCAGCCGGCTTTCCAGCCGGTCAAAGGCCGAGGTTTCGGCGGCGTAGTGCTTGATTTCGCGCTCGGCCCAATCACCCAGGCTTTGCAGTTTGGCCTGCGCCTCTTCATTGAATTCGCGCGGCACGCGGTCGATCAGGCACAGTGTGCCGATCTTCTTGCCCTCGGGCGAACGCAAGGGCTTGCCCGCATAGAACCGGAAATTGGGTTCACCCGTGACCAATGGATTTTCTGCGAACATCGGGTCGGCTTGCGCGTCGGGCACGATGTAGATGCCATCCTGCAGGATGGCATGGGTACAAAACGAAGTCGCGCGCGAAGTCTCCGGCGTATCGAGCCCGTCGCGCGATTTGAACCACTGCCGGTCGGTGTCGACCAGGCTGATCAATGCTATCGGCACCTTGAAGGTATCCCTGGCGCGCCGGGTGATCAGGTCGAACCGCTCCTCTGCAGGTGTATCGAGCAATTTGAGTGCACGCAAGGCGTCGATGCGGCTTGCTTCGTCCCAGGACAATGGGATTTTCTTGTCATCGGGTTCTTGACTCATCGAATTGATCTTGGTGAGTTCAGCACACCGTTATTCTACTGCGAATGTTGACGAAACGTTACAGGCCCAGCTCGCTCAATCCGGGGTGGTCGTCCGAGCGACGGCCCAGGGGCCAGTGGTATTTGCGTTCGGACTCCTGGATTGGCATGTCATTGATGCTGGCGAAGCGGCGCTTCATCAACCCCTGGTCGTTGAATTCCCAATTCTCATTGCCGTAAGAACGGAACCAGTGGCCCGAGTCGTCGCGCCATTCGTAGGCAAAACGCACCGCAATGCGGTCGCTTGCGAAGGCCCAGAGCTCCTTGATCAGCCGGTAGTCGAGTTCGCGGGCCCATTTGCGTTCGAGGAATTGCTGGATCTGGTCTCGCCCGACCGGAAACTCGGCGCGGTTGCGCCAGCGTGTGTCTTCAGTATAGGCCAGGGCCACGCGCGCGGGGTCACGCGTATTCCAGGCGTCTTCGGCAGCACGCACTTTTTGCCCGGCGGTATCAAGCGTGAAAGGCGGGAAGGGCGGTTTGCTTTCCAACTGGCGTTCCTCAATCGTGTTTTGGCGGTGCTGGTGGTTTCGGCAGGGCGAACATCGCAGCCAGGCCGATCGCGCTGGTCAGCACTGCGTAGTAGGCAGGCGACAGTGGGTCGCCCGTTGTGCCGGTCAGCCATGCTACGACAAATTGCGTACTGCCGCCGAAGACACTCACGGCGAAGGCGTAGACGATGGCAACACCGGCGCCGCGTACACGATTGGGAAAGATGGAAGCCAGCGCAGCCGTCGACGCGGCACCGCTGCAGGCCGACAGCAGCGCATTGAATGCGGCCACGCCGATCAGGGCTTCGGTGTTGCGCAACGATACCAGCAACATAAAAACGGGGAAGATCGCCAGCATCAATACCAGGCGCGGCACGATCATCACGATTTTCCATCCGAAGCGGTCTGCCAGCCGGCCGCCTACGAGGGCGGCCATAGCGGTGCACACGCCCTGGGTCAAGGTCGCCAGCATTGCCTGCGATGGTGGCATCTTCAGCGTCGTTAGCGCATAGGTGGTCATGTAGTTGCCGATGTAGGTTGTGATCGTCAGGCACATGATAATCAGCAGGCCGAGCACGACAGGGCGCGGATAATCCGTGAACAGCTCGCGCAAGATGGCACCACCGCCATGACTGCCCGGTTTTTCCAGCGTTTCCGGCAGCCGGCGGCGCAGGTAGATGCCCAGCGGCACGATGGCCAGACCAAGCAGGAAGGACAGGCGCCAACCCCATTCGGCCAGTTGTTCCTTGTCGAGCACGGCAGCGAGGATGCCGCCTACGGCACCACCGGCGAAGATGGCGATACCTTGACTGGCAATTTGCCAACTGACTGCGGCGCCATATTTGCCAGGCGCTGCACATTCAAACAGCACTGCCGTCGTGGGGCCGACTTCGCCACCGAGTGCGAAGCCCTGAAGCAGGCGGCAGATGACCAGGATAATCGGGGCAGTCAGGCCAATGGTGGCATAGCCCGGGGTGGCAGCCAGGCCCAGGGTGCCGAGTGTGATCATCGCGATTGTCAGCATCATGGCCGGCTTGCGCCCTGCGCGGTCGGCATAGGCGCCGATCAGCACGCCACCGAGTGGCCTGGTGAAGAAACCCACGCCGAAGGTCGCCAGCGACAGCAGCAGGCTGATGAAGGGATCCTTGCTCGGAAAAAAAGTCTTGCCGATATAGACCGAGAAGGTGGAGTAGGTCAGGAAATCGTAAAACTCGAGCGCATTGCCGGCCACCGTGGCGGCGATAAGGCCTGCCCCCAGCCGCGCATTTTTATGCTCCCGAATTTCTCCTTGCGCCTCACTCCCGGTAAGCATGGAATCCATAGCGCTCGAAGATCGCCAGGGCCGGCGGGGAGTGGATATAGGCCAGCCACAAGCGTGCCGCCTCGACGTGGGCCGCGCCATGGATTACCGCACCGGCATAGGTTTCCGTCGTGTTTTGCGCTGCCGGAATGTCCACGTGGCTGATCGGGTTGCCGATTTGCTCCTGGAACATCGCTTCCGATTGCCAGACCACACCGGCATCGGCTATACCCTGCATCAGGAACAACGGGGTTTGACGGTGGTGAATGAAGGTCAGCACGGCACTACCGTCGGCGACTTTGGAATCATAGACTGTGTGTGCCAGTGATTCGCCGCCGGCTTTTTCCAGGGAAGCCCTGATCTGGCGGCCAATGCCTTCGTATTTTGGATTGGGCATTGCCAGGCGCATGTCCGGCTTCGCGAGGTCGGCCAGGTTGGCTATGCCGCGCGGATTGCCTTTGGCTACCATGATGGCCAGCGTATTGGTGACATAGGGCACGGCGGGGCCATCCAGCAAGCCTTGGTCGATCAAGCCCTTGACCGCATTCAAGCCGGCGAAATAGGCGTCGCCCTTGATGGTCCAGGTCATGTTGCCGGAGGTGACGGTGCCGCCGGCCTTGATCTGGTCGACCAGCATGCCGGGCGGGATGGTTTCCCAATACAGCTTGCCCTTGAATTCGGGGTGTTCGTCCTCGAATTCCTTGACCAGCGGCGCCAGCACGAAAAAGTAATTGCCGCCGACGTACAGCACCAGCTTCGGGTCGGTCAGGTCGCCATGGAAGTCGGCCAGCACGTCGACCTGCGGCACGGTAAATTCGAGGCCGTGTTTCTGCGCATCGTTGTTCGCGCCGTGCTGCCAGGGCGGAAAGATGCGCTCGGCATTGCGCACTGCGTCGGCCGGGCTTTTTTGTGCGGCGGGCGGTGCCGCGCAGGCGCACAGCAGCGCCACCGCGGCACAAGACAGCCAGTCCTTAACGGACATAGTGGTATCCGGCAGCTTGCAGCTCCGGCAGGGTGCCGACGGCGCCGGGGATCACAATCACGCCGGGGATCAGATGGTTGGTCAGTTCGGCAGCCAGTGCTTCCTGGCTCAGCTTGTCCGGGTTGGTGTCGCCCTCGCGCAGGCGGGCTGCCTGCTCCCAGATCGCGTTGTGGCAGGACAGGAACACGGCACCGCGCTTTTGCAGAGCCAGGATGGTGCCATTTTGTGACGAGAATACGCCGTTGGGGTCTTCGTAATTGGCCGGGTCGGCCGCGGCCGCCGGCTTTTCCACGATCAGCACGTTTTTCTCGAAGCCCTTGCCGGCCAGCTTGCCGATGCCGTATTTGTCCCACATCTCTTGATCGTAAAGGGCGAAGTTGGCTGCGCCGTGCGTGGCCGACACCACGAGAAAGTCAGGGTGACCGAATGACCAGACCTGGGTGTTGATCGAGTTGCGCATGGTGTTGATCCACGGGCCCGCGAGGTCGGTGTTATCCCATACCTGCTTGTGCCTGGGCTGGTAGGCCAGCAGTTCGGCCAAGGCTTCATGGTCCCACTGGTCGCGGCTGTTCAGGATCATCGGTACGGTCTTGAAGTCGCGCCGGCGCGGTGCCTTGGCCAGCCGGGCGCCAAGTTCGGACAAGGTTGCCGCGCCATCGCTCGCTGTCTTCTCTGTGGCTTTTGCCGCCGGCTTGGCTTGCGCCTCCACGCCGCTCATGGCTGCCGTTCCGGCTGCGAATGCCAGCCCCAGTTTCTGGATTGCCGTACGCCTGCTGTTGGTGTCCATCTCGCTCTCCTTGTTGTTAGAGACTACGGGTTAGTCTGCTGCAGGCCTGCCGTCGGCCTTGAGATTTTTGGCCGCATCGCGTATCGGCGCAAACGGGCCCAGCCGGTGTTGCTGTTCGCTGAAATTATCGGCGTAGGGGCCGTAGGGCGCGTCGACCGGTTTTTGCTCGCGCTTGGGATAATCCTGCTCCAGATGCGCTTTTTGCGGACGCGGCTGGGCATTGATGTAGGCGGCCACGTCCCAGGCATCATCTACCGGCATGGCCGGATGCTGCCAATCGGTGCCGTTAGGCATGTTGGCATGGATGAAGTTGGCTGCGACGATCAGCCGGTGCATGCCGGCGCCATCGTTGAAGGTATCGGCCCCCCAGAGCGGGGGAAACACATAGCCTTGGGCATCGCCAGGCTTGCCAATACGCTGCCCCTGGCCGTTCTGGCCGTGGCAGGCGGCGCAATTGGCCGCATACACGCTCGCGCCATGTTTGGTATCGGCTGCGCGTGCCAGTTCGGGCATGCTGCCTGCACCGCGTCCGCTTGATGTGCCACCGACCGCATGGCCGGTGGAGAGAAACTTGAGGTAGGCAACCAGAGCCGTCAGCTCGGGGCCGTTGGGCGGCAACTGTCTGCCATTCATGCTGCGCACCATGCAGCCCTGGATGCGGTCTTCGATGGTACCGACCGTGCCAGAGCGTGCGCGGTAGTTCGGAAAGTCGGCATAGACGCCCTGGAAGGGCAGGCCGAATTCCTTGGTTGCAGCTTCAAGATGGCAATTTTGGCAGTTCAGGTTGTTGCCGGCGTAGCGATGTTCCGGGTTGGCCACTTCCGGGCCGATCAGCGTGGATGTCTTGCTGACGAGGTCGCGGCCGTAGCGTACCGTGCGACCCCAATCGTCATCGGGTAGGGCGTCGATGTCGGGTTTTTGCCATGTCGGCCTGATCGCCGGCGTATCGGATCCCTGTGCCGGTGTCTGTGTCAGGGCGCAGGCGATGAACAAGCCGGAAAAACCTGCAAGCGCAGGCAGCGAAATCAGTTTCTTGAGGCGTGCAATCAAAACTCTTCCCATTCCAGGTTGGGTGCAACGGGGGCCGGCATTGCCCGCTCCGGTACCTTGGGCGGCGTCGTGCGCCCGGGTGATTTTACACTTGGCCGGCCGATGGCCGCAGGCTTTGTTGTTACGGTAGTGTGCGCCGCATCGAGCTTGAACACGTGGACCACTTGCGCCAGATTTCCGGCCTGTTCCTGCAGGGACGACGCCGCCGCCGCTGCCTCTTCGACCAAGGCAGCATTATGCTGGGTCGATTCATCCATTTCAAGGATCGATTGCCGGATCCGTTCGATACCGGTTTCCTGCTCCTGGCCGGCGCTGGCAATGGCGCCCATGATGTCCGACACACGCTGGACACTGGCGACGATCTCTTGCATAGTGGCCCCGGCTTCATTGACCAGGCGGCTGCCGCCTTCGACTTTTTCCACCGAATCGTCGATCAAGCCCTTGATCTCGCGCGCGGCGGCCGCCGAGCGTTGCGCCAGGTTGCGCACTTCCGCCGCCACCACGGCAAAACCACGCCCCTGTTCGCCGGCCCGTGCGGCTTCCACCGCGGCGTTCAGGGCCAGGATGTTGGTCTGGAAGGCAATGCCGTCGATCACGCCGATGATGTCGACGATGCGTTTGGACGAGGTATTGATTGAACCCATGGTTTCCACCACCTGGGCCACCACATTGCCACCCTTGTGCGCTACTTCCGATGCGGAAGCGGTGAGTTCGTTGGCATGGCGTGCATTGGCCCCGTTCTGCTTGACCGTCGCCATCAATTCCTGCATTGAAGAGGTGGTTTCACCAATTGAATTCGCCTGCCGCTCGGTGCGGTTGGACAGGTCGAGATTACCACTGGCGATTTGGCTCGAGGCGCTGGCTATGACGTCGGTGCCGCTGCGCACCTTTTGTACGATGTCGGCCAGGCTGTCACGCATGGTACGGATGGCGAACATGAGGCTGGCATGATTGCCGGTTTCAATATCAACGGCGAGGTCGCCCTGGGCAATGCGTCCGGCAATGGCTGCCGCGTATTCAGGCTCGCCGCCTAATTGTGTCATGACGCTACGGATCAGCCAGGTCGAGATGGCGATGCCGAATACGATGGCAAATCCGGCCAGCACCAGGCTGACGATCAGTGTGTGACGTGTCAGTTCGGCCATGCCGGCCCTGGTCTGGGCTACGGCGCTGTTCTTGTCTTTCAAGATGCCCTGGAGGATGCCGCGCATCTCGCGCCAGACCGGGGTTTCTTCTGCGTTGAGTTTTTCGATGGCGCCTGCCTGGTTGTCTTTTGCCAGCGTCACAACCTGGGCCTGGATCGCCGCCTGCTTCTCGCGCAGGGCGGCGACCTGTTTCAATTGACCGGACAAGGCGGCATCAGTGCGTGTCAAGGCTTGCGCGCTTTGCAGCGCAGTGGAAAACTCGCCACTTGCGGTTTGCAGGTTTTTGTGACCGGCCTGGTTGTTCGGGTCGAGCACGATATTGCGCAAGGCCTGGCCCATCTGCAAGCCTTGCGCGTAGAGGGTGGTCACGTCCTGCAGCAGGGCCTGGTCGTTTTCCAGGAAGGATTGAAACTGATTGCCCGAATTTTGCATGCCGAACAGGGCCACGCCGAGTGCCAGCATGAAAAAGGCGAAAACACCGGCCATGCAGGCGGTCATCTTGGTTTTCAGTTTCATCACTCACCTTTCTTCAAACAAACGGTAAAAAGGTGCCGCACATCCCGTTGCGCGGGGCCGTCGGAAAAGCATAGCAGAGCCACACAGCATGGCAAGCGCAACGAGACAACACCCATGCCGAATTTCAATGCATGCGTGTTGCTGCGGCAACCTGTCAATTCTGACAGTAGTCAGGGCCTAAGCCTGACCTAATTGTTGTCCTGCATCATGACGTATTTAATTGTCAACGCACTATGGGAATTTGATTTGTTTAATCCATTCAATAAATCCGGCATGGTTTTCTTGGTTCCCTTCCTGCTGTTTGCTGGCCAAGCGAAAGCCGACAACATGGAGTTGGAGGTGTATCGCGGTGAAATCGCCGATGAAGGCGAACTCAACCTCGATGTTGCGGCGAACCTGATGCAATCCCCCAAGCACGACGACGGTCATGGGGCGTCCATCTTTCAAGGTGTGACCGAGCTCTCTTATGGCCTGGCAGACGACTGGGAGATCGGCTTGAAACTTCCGGTTTACGCGTTGGACGGTGCCTGGCATACCGAAGGTTTGCTCACCGAAATCAAATATGTTATGCCACATGAAAAAAACGGCTGGTACGCCGGCGCCGAGATCGAAGCCGGTTACGAAACCATGCCCGAAGAAAACGAGCAATGGACCATCGAAGCCGTGCCCATTTTCGGCTGGCGTGGTGCCCGATGGGATGTCACCCTCAACCCCGGCGTGACGGTTGCTTCCGGTGGCGAACAGCGCGGCAAGGTCTTGTTCGAACCGGCGGGCAAAATTTCTTATTCCGTGACGCAAAAGAGTGCGCTGGGTATCGAATATTTTTCAGAAGCCGGCCCCATCGGCCGGATTTTGCCTGCAGGCCGGCGCAATGAACAGGCATTTCTTGCGCTCGATACCAAGGTTGGCAAAAGCATGATCAATGTCGGTGTCGGCCATGGTGTCAATTCGGCGTCGCCCGGGCTGGCGGTCAAGACGGTGATTGATCTGGAGTTCGATTGACGCAGGCCAAAGACAGGTAGGCCCCGTTATTTTCGCCCGACGAGATAACACACGCCTTGCGGCCCGTAGTATTCGACATGCTCGGTGCCGTTCGAGAGCTCGAACACTTCGCCGGCACGGTAGATACGTTCGGCATCAGCAACGATGAGGCGAATTTCCCCTTTGAGAATCAAGGCCTTGGAGTCGAATGGGTGGGAATGCGTATCCATCATGCCGTTCGGTTCGCGTTCGACTTCGACCAGGGGGCCGAAGCCCTGGCGACTTAGCTGTGCGGCAAATTCCTCTTTGTTCACCAGATTCTCCTGGTCAAGCCTTCTCACAGACAATCCGGACATTGTAAAACTACAGAGAAAACCCCGCAGCAGGTCAATCTTTGGCCCCGCGTTCCCTGGACATGATGCCCAAGGGGCGCCCTTCATTGTCCTTGAAGAACGCCATCCATTCTTCGCTTCCGTCTTCGTGGCGATGAATCATGTGCGGCGCATTGACGAATTCGGCACCGCGCGCCGCCAGCGCCTTTTGCGCGGCATGGATGTTTTCCACGGCAAAGTAGACAATCGAGTCCGCGGCGGCTTCGCCTTCGGAAAGGAACAGGCGCAGCCCGTTGCAATTGAAGAAGGCCAGTTTGCCGAAGGTATAGAGATGTTCCAGCCCCAGCACGTCGGCATACCACGCGCGCGATGCCTCGATGTCTTTCACGCTGCGGCTGATTTGTCCAATGGTTCCGAGTTTCAATGCCGTATCCATGGCCTGTTCCTTGTCGAAGAGATTGCTGTCGCGCCGGATGCCTTCCCAGCGGCGCAGGGCCCGCCGGTCTGGCAGGCCAAGCTTTTGCAGAATGTTGGCAACGTGGTATTTCACCGCATCGATAGTGACGCCTTGCAGTTTGGCGATCTGCGGATTGGTCAAGCCATGCCGCACGCCTTCCACGACACGCCACTCTGCCGGAGTCAACCGGTCGGGGTGGGATGGTCTTCCGCGCTGCGTATTTGCTGTCATGCAGTGAATGTAGCAGGCTTCTTCAGGAATTTCCCTACCCGGTTTGCTTTGCCGCCGCTACGGCTTGCGGTTTGACGATCACGGTACAGGTCATACCCGCGCTCAGGAGTACATTATCTGGCAGCTTGTCGATATGGATGCGCACCGGAATGCGCTGCGCCAGGCGAACCCAGGAAAAGGTCGGGTTGACGTTGGCCAGCAATTCGGGCGTGGTGGTGTTGTCGCGGTCGGCAATGGCGCGTGAAATGCTTTCGATGTGACCGGAGAGGGTTTGCGTGCCGCTCATGAGCGTGATTTGCACCGAATCGTTTTCATGCAAGGTGGGAATCTTGGTTTCTTCAAAATAGCCGTAGACCCAGAATGAGTCCTTGTCGACGATGGCCAGTTGCGGCCGGCCGACCTGGGCATAGTCTCCCGGGTGCACGCGCAGATTGGTGACGTAGCCGTCCACGGTGGCGCGGATTTCGGTACGCGCAAGGTTGAGCTTGGCGGCTGCAACCTGCTGCGCAGCCTCCTGGAATTGCGCGCCGGCCGCTTGCGATTGAGAGTCGGCCACTTCGCGCACTTCGTTTGAAACAATCAGGTCGTCCACCTTGGAGCGGCGCTCGGCACTGCGCTGCTTTTGCTGCATGTCGGCACGGCGCGACTGCTGCAGGGCTTCAGCCTGGGACAGGGCAATGCGGTAGCGTTCCGGGTCGACGCGGAACAGCAGGTCACCCTTGTGCACAAGCTGGTTGTCTTTCACGGCCACGTCGATGACCTGGCCGGATACGTCGGCCGAGACGTTGATCACGTCGGCTTGCACGCGGCCGTCGCGCGTCCATGGGGAATGCATATAGTGGTTCCACAATCGCTCGCCCAGCAGCACGGCGAAGGCGAGCACGATCAGTGTGATGACGACGCGCAACAGGGATTGGATCTTGTTCATGGTGATTCCAATAATTCGTTCAGGGGTAGACGGCCAAGGCCATGCCTGCAAACAGGCAAACGAACAGGGCCAGATGAAATAACGAGGGATGCCAGACCAAGCGGCTGGCGCCAAGCTTCGCCAGCAGCCAGCTCACAGCCCAGTTGAGCAGGATTGCAGCGAGGAACAGCAGCAAGAGGGTGGGGAAATAAATGTCCCCCAGGGCAAATTCACGCGGCATGAGGTTCTCCGGGTTGATTGGGTCGCGCCTGCGGCGTGCCGCGCATCAGGCGCAGCCAGTCGTCGTCGCGCAGGACGGCACGGATTTGATAGCAGGCGGCTTGCAGGCTGTCGCGCAGCAAGACCTCTTCCTCATTGAGCCCATGAAGTGCATCGAGTGCGATGCTGGCACGGTTCAAGGCTTCGGCTGCGTGCTGCCGCTCGCCCATGGAACGGTGTTCACACAAGACGGCCAGCGCCTGTAGCGCCGCATTCATGGGCTGCCGCAACGTGCCGGCATGGCCGAAGCCATGGAGTCTTTGGCGCAGGGCGATCACGATCTGACCGACTTCAAGGATGGCCAGGGCCTGCCCCATGGTGTCGTTTGCATCGCCGTGCGCTGCAGCAGGCGGCGAATTCAACTGGAACATCAGGTCGCGCGTGCGGCTTTCGAAGCGGTGACGCAAGGCGCCATTGGCCAACGGGGCAAAACATGCTGCCGCAGCCTGGCGGCCGAGCATCGCCAGCAATCTATGGCGCAGCCGCTCTGCCGATGCGGGCAGGGTGGAAAAGGCCACACCCGCGGCGCCGAGACCGATGAAGGTGGCAATGCCGTCATTGAGGAAGCTGACGATGTCGTAATTCATCTGATTGTGCGGCGCGACGGCATTGAGCATGGCCAGGAACACGCCGCTCCCCTCGACGCCGAAGCGTTTGTGTTCAATCAGCCAGGCCGAGAAGAGCAGGAAAGGAGCCATTGCCAAAGACATAGAGCCGAAGCCGTCGGCCAGCGGCATGACCCAGAACAAGCAAAAAAACGCCAATGCCTGTCCAATCGCAAAACCCACTGCCACACGTTTGACGACCACGACGGGTGCGGGCGAGGCGCCAAACAGGATGCAAAACACCGCGCCAAGAATGGCAGCACCATTGCCTCCGGGCCAGGCTGTGGCGATCCAGAAAGCCGATAGCACGAACAGCACGCTGACGGCGCGCAAACCCGAGATGGCGGCAATCCAGCTATCGGCATGCAAGGAAAATGGCGGCACGTTGACCGGTTTGACTGTATGCGGATGGCATAGCGCTGCCACGGCTTCGGCATAGTCGGCAAAATCTTCCACCACCTGCAAGTACAGGTTGAGCACGGCTGCGCAGTTGCGCCGGGCATCCTGATCTTCCATGGCGGCGAGCGCAGTGCGGGCTTCGCTGCGCAGTTGCGGGATTTGCTTGCGATAGCTTGCCAGTTTCAATGCAATCGGTTCCGGCGCGCGCGCACCCTCCTGCACTTCCAGGCAGGCAAGCATTTCATGGTAATGGCGGGCGACGAGCGCCTGCGCCTCCGGCGAAGCCTGGACGCTGAAGCGCCGCATGGCCTGGATGAAGCCGTGAAAGGTCGTGGACAGCCGCATGAAGGCGGCGTTCATCCAGCGTTGATGCGCGTCGCGCAAGCGCGCGTCAGGGCTTTCCAGGAAGCTTGAGCTGCGTTGCGTTTCGCTGCCGACCACGTCTGCCAGGAAACCCTGTTGAAGTTCCTGCATGCGGCGCGTGTCGATGTCGAGCGAGAAGGCGTGCGCCATGAAGTCGGCGAAGCGGGAAAAGCGCATGCGCGCTTCCGGTACGACACGGCTGCCCGCGTGTACCGGGAAGATCGCCTCCGCCACCACACCGGCGCAAAGAATGCCCAGCACGACTTCCGAAACCCGGGCCTGGGCGATGTCGAACGCATGGGCCGGCGATGCCGCAGCACCGAACCCGACGATGGCGGCCGTATAGCCGGCCAGCATGAAGCCGTAGGATTGGAAGTTGCGGTAGCGTGCCGCCATTGCCACACACAAGCCGATCCAGGCAGCCAGTGCCAGCAAAAACAATTCTGCGCTCTGGGAAAACCATGCCGCCAGCAACAGCGACATGCCGCAACCGACAATGGTGCCGACAATACGGAAAAAGCTCTTGGTCATGACCAGGCCGCTTTCCTTGCGTGCCACGATGTAGACGGTCATCAGCGCCCATTGCGGTTGGGCAAAGTCGAGACGGAAAGAGATCCACAGTGCCAAGAGGCCGGCAAGCGTGGTTTTTGCCGCAAACACCCAGTTCGGCAGGTCCTCGGCGAACCAGGCCGAAAAGGCGTCGCGCAAGATGATCAAGAGTCGGTTCACGCGGTCACTCCCTTGCCGCGCCCTTGTTCATGCGCACCAGCACTTCCAACTGTTTGTAGAGCGTAGCGTCGACCATGGCGACATCTTCATTGGTCAGTGGCGCGTAGATTTTGGTCAGGAAGTCTTTGGTATGCGGCGTCACGCGGTCGATCAACGCCACGCCTGTTTTCGTCACGCACAGCTTGTGGCTGCGCCTGTCGGCCTCGCCGAATTCGCGCGCGATCAGGTTCATGCCGATCAATTCGTCGCACAGCCGCGTGATGTTGGTGCGCTTTTCACCCATCGCTTCGGCCAGCTCCGACGGGGCGATGCCTTGCTCGCCGGCGCTGTAGATCGACATCAGGGAAGAATAGGTGCGGTAGCTCAGGTCGAATGGCTTGAGCACATCGTTGTACAAGTCCACAGTACGTTGGTGGATGTTGGCGATCAGGCGCATCAGCCGGGCATATTCGAGCGGGAATTCCGGACGCTTTTGCTTGATCAGGGCCAGGCTCTTGCGAATCGCGTCAAAGGAGGCAAGCTGTTTGTTCGACATGGGATTATTCCTTTGCTACTTTAGTGTCCGAACCATCCACGCCGCCGCCGATGGCGCGCACCAGGCCGGCATAGGAACTCAACTGTCCGTAGCGCACCTTGGCGTCATTCTGTTGCTGGTTCAGGAGGTTGACCTGGGCATTCAAGACCACGATGTATTCGGTCAGGCCGCTCTTGAAGCCGCGCATGGCGAGGTCATAGCTGCGCTGCGCCAGTTCGACGGCATGCTCGGTATCTTTTTGCTGGTCTTCCAGCGAGCGCCAAGCCGATACCTGGTCTGCCACATTGCGCATGCCGTCAACCACACCCTGGTTGTAGCGTTCGACCGCTTCGTCGTAGCGCGCAGTCTGCATGCCGAGGTTGGCGCGCAACTTGCCGCCGGTGAAGATGGGCAGCGAGATGGCAGGCTCGATGCCGTCCATGCGTGAGTTATTGGTCAGGAAGCCGGCAAAACCCAGGCTCTGGAAACCGAACAGGGCGCTCAGGTTGATGTTGGGGTAGAACTCGGTCTTGGCCACGTCGATGCCGCGCGCCGAAGCTTCCACGCGCCAGCGGTTGGCAACCACGTCGGGGCGGCGTCCGATCAGGTCGGCCGGCAGCGAGGAGGGCAGGACGATGCGTGCCACCGGATTCAGTTTCGGACGCACAATCGCTTCCCCGGCGCCGGGGCCTTCGCCGGAAAGAGCTGCCAATTGATGGCGCAGGCTCTCGATTCGTTCATCGATCTGTTTCAGGCGCGCTTGCGAAGCGGGCAGGGGCGCTTCAGCCTGGCTCACTTCCAATTGCGTGCCAAGACCTATGGCGCGGCGCCGGTTTGCGATGTCGACGATGGATTGTTGCTGTTCCAGCGTGTGCTGCTCGATATCGTGTAGCTGGAATTGCAAGGCCAGTTCCACATAGGCTTGCACGATCAGTGTCTGCAATGCCAGCCGTGCTTCCTGGGCTTCAGCTTCGCTGGCGTGCACGTTGTCGAGCGCCGCCGATTCGCGTTTGGCTTCCTTGCCCCAGACGTCAAGGTCGTAACTGGCCGAGAGGAAAGCACTATTGGTCCAGGTGTAGGTGCCGGCATAGGGTGGCGGAATGAAGTCCTGCTCGCTGTAACGCACGCGGTCAAAGGCGACTTTGGCGCCGACTTCGGGCAAACCGGCGGCATGCACGATGCCGGCCATGGATTTGGCCTCATCGATACGTGCTGCGGCCAGACGCAAGCTGGGACTGCCGGAGGTCGACTTTTCAACCAGGGCATCGAGTTGGGGGTCGGCATAGGCTTGCCACCATTTGGCGCTCGGCCAATGGGCATTTGACAGGTTGGCAGCGCTGAACTCTTTGCCGCCATCAAGCGTATTGGGGGCGCGCAACTGCGATTGCGGGGCAATTCCACCGGTGTCGGCGCAATTTGCCAGCAAAACAGAAGCGGCTGTGGCGAGTAGCAGGTTGTGGAAGCCGCGCGAAAATGATGACAGAATGTTCATTTCAGTGCATTATTGGATAATCCATTATTGCACTATATGCCCACTAATCAAATTTTTCAAGGAAAAACAACCAGAAAGGTAAAAAACAAAGACAATTAATGATCAAATTGCCATGCAATACCAAGGTCGGCTACTCTATAGGTATGCAGGCGACGTGGTGCTGTGCTGGCAAAGAACGGCATCAATGGGGGGAACATGGAATCACACGAAAAGAAACCGAAAATATTGATTGTTGACGACGACCCGCTGACCTTGAAGTTACTGACGGGCGTGTTGGAAAACCAGAATTACGAAGTCATTCAGGCAAGAAACGGGGAAGATGCCCTGGCAATTGCCGTACTCGACGAGCCGCGCCTGGCCATGCTCGATATCAACATGCCGGGCATGTCGGGTCTCGATCTGGCCAAGCGGCTGCGTAGCGATAGCGACATTCCGTTTGTTTTCCTTTCCGGTGTGTCCGATGGCGACGTGGTGAAGCGGGCGGTCGAATATGGCGCTTCAGGTTATCTGGTCAAACCGGTTGATGTGCAAAACCTGATTCCGATGCTGGAAGCGGCCTTGGCGCGTGCAGTCGAAATCAAGTCCCTGCGCCAGCGTGAAAGCCGCCTGACTTCGGCATTGGCCGCGGGACGGGAAACCAGCATGGCAGTTGGCATCCTGATGGTGCGCTATAGAACCAACCGGCAACAGGCGTTCGACATGCTGCGCTCTTTCGCCCGCTCCAACCGCAAGACCATCAATGATGTGGCTTGCGAGGTGCTGGAGGCGGAAGAAACCTTGAACCGCTTCCGCGTGCAAGCTGAAGGCGGCGCGAGCGAACCAAGGCAGGGTTGAATTGACAAGGGAAGGGGGGCGTCTTAGAATCCGCTTCAGTGTGCCTTGGGGCGCCACCTGTCCGCGGCAAGGGAGACGACTCCCACCCAATCGCAGTCATACCTTCACGGCCTTGTAGCCGTAAACCTTCTTTCGGCCCGGCAAGCGGACAACGGGCAATATTCGGAAGGAGGGCGTCATGCCTGATGTTTTGCCTCGTACGTTGTTGCGTACATTCTCACGTACACTTACTCCCCAATCGACCCTGGAAACACTGCGCCGCGAAGCAAAGCGCTGGCACAAGGCCGTGCTCTCCGGCGATGCGCAGGCATTGAGCCGGTTCCGTCAAAGCTATCCTGGCGAAGGAGGAACAGCCCGGTTGCGCGAAGTGCAGCAGGCTCTGGCGCGCGAACATGGATTCGCTTCCTGGGCTGAACTCAAGCAGGAATTGGAAGACCGTGCACGCACGATGAAGGAAACGGTCGACCTGTTCCTGGAAAAATCGGTCAATCGCTATGGCACCGACCCTGCAACCAGGAAATGGGGTAACTATGAAGCGGATACTGCTGCACGCTGGACGGTGGCGGCCCGTCTGCTGAAAGGCCACCCGGAAATTGCGCGTTCGAGCATCCATGCTGCTGTTGCCGCACACGACATTGAAGCAGTAAAGCGCTTTATCGCCCTCGACCCGTCGCTGGTCCTTGACCGAAGCCCGTTTGATGGCTGGACGCCGCTCTTGCGCCTGGCCTATGCACGCCTGCCGCTTGAGGCGCCTGCATCGCGAGCTCTGGATATTGCCACCATTTTGCTCGATGCAGGTGCCGACCCGAATGCGGGATGGTCCGACAGCCTGAATGAGTTCAATGCCATGGTCGGTGTGATCGGCGATGGCGAAAATCGCCCGGCGCCGCATCCGCGGGCGGAAGAGTTTGCCCGGCTCCTGATTGACCGTGGCGCAGATCCGTTTGCTCCGCAGGCGCTGTACAACACGTCAATCGGCGATGACTCGATTTTCTGGCTCGAGTATCTGTGGAAGGAGTCGGAAAAGCGCGGCGAAACCATCAAATGGACCGGCCCGGCGCCGCAATGCCTGGGCGGAGAAAAGAGCGTGAGCGCATTGGCCTATCTGCTCGGGAATGCCGTGCCGCATCACCCCAGGCGTATGCAATGGCTACTGGAGCACGGCGCAGACGCCAACGGCATCCATTTTTATTCGCGTGAACCTGTTCTCAAGCACGCACTCTATGCAGGCAGTACGGAGGCGGCAGAGATGCTGCTGCGTTACGGTGCGACGCCAATTGCCCTTCAGGGCGAAGAGGGCTTTCTTGCCAAGGTCGCATCGGGCGATATTGACGCCATGCGCAGCTTGGCTGAAGCACATCCTGCCTACCTTGGAAGCTGTGCCGCGATGTTTATCGCAATCCGCGATGATCGTGTCGATCTGGTAGCGGAGCTGCTCGATCTGGGCATGTCGCCTGATATCGGCGACGACAAGAATATGCGGGCGCTGCATTTCGCGGTACAAAGCAATGCCATCAAGGTGGCGCAACTGTTGATTGCACGCGGCGCTGAAATCGACCCGGTTGAACAGCGCTACAACGCCACGCCATTGCGTCACGCCAGTTACCTGGGTAAGCCGGAATTGGTTGAACTGATCGCGCCGCACAGTCACAGCCTGCGGGCCCTGTGCTTTTCCGGTGTCGTCGAGCGCGTGCGCAGTTTGCTCTCCGAAGATCCCCAGGGAGTAAAGCGGCAGGAACAGGTTGGTGAAAATCTGCTGTTCTGCCTGCCCGATGATGAGAACAAGGCAGTTGAGATAGTGGAAGTATTGCTCGCCTTCGGTGCCAACCCCAGAGAAACGAATGCACAGGGACAAACGCCGGGCCAGGCGGCGCGACGGCGCGGTCTGGAGGAAGCGGCAGACTTGATGGAATCAGATACTGCCGATCCACCCTGACATGGATTGTTTCGAGGGTTTAGATACCCCACGTTATTCTTACGAATACGCGTGGGGAAAATGGACGCTCGAATCAGTTAGGCATACAATCCTCGCGACAATTACAAAGGAGTCTCCATGTTCAAGCTTTCCCATTTGTCGTACTGCCTGCTTGCTGCCTCAATCTTTTCTTCCACTGCACAGGCAGCAATTCTGCACGAATTGAGCGACGCGCAGCGCCAGGAAATCGACAAGATCGCACAGCGAGTGTTAAAGACGACCGCTGTGCCGAGCGCATCGGTCGCGGTGGTGATCGATGGCAAGCTCGCTTATGCGAAAGCCTATGGTGATGCGAGCCTTCAGCCGCATCGCGCTGCCACGCCCGCCATGCGCTACGGCATCGGTTCGATCAGCAAGCAGTTCACCGCGACGGCCTTGCTGATGTTGCAAGAGGAAGGCAAGCTGAGCCTGGACGACAAGGTATCAAAATATGTGCCCAATATGGGAGAAGTAGGTGACGTCACGATACGCCAATTGCTTTCGCACACCGCCGGTATTCGTGACTTTTGGCCGCAGGATTTCATGTTCTCCGACATGCGCAAGGCCACCAAGCCAGAAGGCATACTGGACCGCTGGGCGCGCCAGCCGCTAGACTTCCCTGCCGGCGAGCGCTGGCAATACAGCAATACCGGTTTTGTGCTGGCCGGTGTGATCTTCGAGAAAGTCGCCAACGAGCCGCTGATGAACTATCTGCAACGCAAGGTGTTTGCTCCCCTGCAGATGAACAGCGCCATGGATTGCGACCAGCATCCCCTGGCCGATACCGATTCGGTCGGTTACACCAGTTTCGCCCTGGGGCCATTGCAGCGCGCCGAACGCGCCGGCGAAGGCTGGATGTTTGCTGCAGGCGAGTTGGCCATGACGGCGGAAGACCTGGCCAAATGGGATATCTCGCTGATCGACCAAAAACTCATGAGCCCGGCCAGTTACCAGGCGCTGGAACGGGAAGTTTTGCTCAATAATGGCGCCGGCAGCCACTATGGGCTGGGCGTGGGCGTGCAGATCAAGAATGACCATCGCGTGCTGTCGCACGGTGGTGAAATCAACGGTTATCTTGCCGAAAACACGGTGATGCCCGACAGCCGGATGGCCATCGTGGTCTTGACCAATGCCGACGCCAGCAATGCGGCAGAAGACATTACCGAAGACGTACGCAAGACATTGTTCAATGCGGAAGGCGCAGACGGCAACAAGCAGAAGGTGGCGGAAGATATTTTCAAGAACCTCCAGCACGGCAAGATCGACCGCAAGACATTCAGCAAAAACGGTAACGAATATTTCAGCGACGCTGTTGTGAAGGAAGCGGGCAAGCAATTGGCCAAATATGGCAAGCTCAAGTCGTTTTCGTTCCAGCACAGCTCAGTGCGCGGCGGTATGGAAACGCGGGTCTATGAAGCCAAGATGGACAAGATCACCTTGCAAATCGTGGCACGTATCTGGCCGAATGGCGAGTATGAACAATACGGGCTTGCAGCAAAATAAAGACGTTTCGTGATGCCGGTCTCAGGGTGACGCCTGGTTGCCCTGGGTGCTAGGCGAAGTGCTGGTGCCCCCCGGAGTCAGTGGATTAGGGGCGCCATTGCTCGCCGGATTGGCGGTGGGGTTGCTCCCGGCCGGCGCCCCGTTGGGCAAGGTGACGTTGCCTGCAGGCGCAGCCAGTTGCGGCGGGATCGACGTGAAAATCCAGCTGGCATAGGTCGTCTTGCCTTCGAAGCTTTGGTAAATCAGTTCGAAATTCCCCACCTTGATCGGCGTGCCGGGAGCCAGGCTGTAGACGCCGATGATGCCTTTGCCGTCAGGCGACATGACCATGCCCCATTTCTGCGTGCCGGTCAGCGGGTCAAAATAAAGCTTGCGCAAATGGCGCCGGACTTCGGGGTAACGCGGGTCCTTGAGCAGGGCTTCAAGGTTTGGCGGGTAATTGGATTGCCCGACCGGCGTGGCATTGGCATAGCTGAGCAATGCCCGGCGAAATTCTGTACCGATATCGAGCAACTCTTCTTCTGCCAGGCGCCGCTGCAGGATCGAGCCTACCTGAAATGTCGCTACGGCGGCGATCCCGATGATGGCGATGGTGATCAGCAGCGCCAGATAGGCGAAGCCGTGGTTGGCATTTCTTGGTGGCGGGAAGCTGCCCATGTCACAGGTCGCCGAATGGCTTGCCATCCGCATTATTGCCTTGCGCTCCACTTTTCAGGTCATAGACGCTGCCCTTGAATTGCTCTTCCGGCGGAATCAATATCCAGGTGGTGGTGCTGTCGGTGATAGGGTCGACCGGCATCGAGCGCAGATAGCGTTTTTCCACCAGCTCTTCCAGTGCGTCGGGGTAACGCCCGGTATCACCATAGAATTTGTCGATGGCATCGCGCGTTGCGTGCAGGTTTTCCGCGAGAATCTTTTCCTTTGATGCGTCAATCGTCTGGAAATAGCGCGGCACCGCAATCGTCAACAGCAAAGCCACAATGGCCAGCACCACCAGCAGCTCGATCAGGGTAAAACCGGATTTTTTGCGCAGCATCAGGTTCACCATTTGTTGTAAGGCACGCCGTTCAAACCGGTGGTTTGCGATGTGGAATACACATCGTAGACGTCGTCGCCTTCCTGCGGGTCGTTTGCCTCGCTGGCATAGCTGCGCTTGCCCCAGGTGGCTTCGTCATCCAGGTCCTGATTCTGGTTCATCGGGTCGCGTGGAATGCGGCGCAGGAAATACATCTTTTTGCGTTTCGGGTCGCGCTGGTCCGGCACGCCATCGACCAGGAGCGCCAGATCCTTGGGATAACCGCTTGCGCCCAATTGCCTCTGGATGCGGCCATCATTGACGGCGCGTCGATAGGCATCGATACCGTGGCGGATTTCATGCAGCGCCTCGCGCAATTCCCGCTCCTGGGCACGTTGGCGTGCCACTTGCGCCACCGGCACCGCCATGCTGGCCAACACGGCAAGGATGGCCAGCGTGACCAGCAGTTCGATCAGCGTAAAGCCGCCTGCGTTGCGGTACGCGCGTGTCAACCTGCCGTGAACGTACGCTGCATGCATCTCAATTGCCGATAGTGACATTCAAGGGGTTCGGCGGCGCTGCCAAAACCGGAATGCCGCCGATTCCAACAGCGGAAACATTCTGGACCTGGATCGCGGTCGGGTTTGCGACATCGAGCGCCGTGAACGTCAAGCTTGCCAGCACGGCCGGCGCGCTGGCGCCGGTGTTGCTTGCCGTTGAATCGGAGATCGACCAGGTGCCATTGGATATCTGGCGGCTGGTGAAGCTGGTTGCAGCGCCGGCCTGCTTGAAGAAAGGGCCTTCGGTGACGTTGGTCAAACGTAGCTTGGTGGTGTCGTAGGCAACCGTCAAGGGAACGCTGGTGATCGGCTGCGTGGCCTGCATCAGCAGCGATACCGTGAAATTGCTGCCAACCGCTGCCTGGCTCGGTCCCTGCCACTGCAAGGTTGCCGTTCCGGTTCCGGCAACCGCACCACCGGCAATCAAGTCACCGGTGCCACTTGATACGACGGGTGTGGAGGCCAGGCCATTGTTATTGTTGTTCAGGCTGTTCAAACCGGAATTCGGGTTGGCATCGTTCGGCGTGACTGGTGCGGTACCGGCATTCGAGACAGCAGGAGTCGTGACTGGCGTGTTCGTTATCGGGGCCCCGCCCGAATCGGGGCGGGTACGCAGGGTGGTTTCAGTGCCGGCCGGGAAATAGGCTTCGCTGGTAGGCGGACGCTGGATATTGCGGATCAGATGCGGCGTGATCGACAGGACGATCTCGGTCTTTTCATTATCGTCGCTGGTGGTGCCAAACAGGCGCCCCAGGACAGGCATTTCACCAAGTCCCGGGATCTTGTTGCCCGAGCTGCGTTCCTGGTTGTCGATCAAGCCTGCCAGCACGTCGGTTTCGCCATTTTTCAGGCGCAGGACAGTTGTGGCCGTACGCGTGCCGATTTCATAGGCGCTGGTACCTGAAGTCGTGGTGATCTGGCTGATGATGCTGGAGACTTCGAGCGACACCTTGATGCCAACCTCGTCGTCGAGGTAGATGGTCGGCTCGACGTTCAAGGTCAGGCCGATATCGATATAGTTGATCGATTGCGAAACAAAGCCGGTCGAAGTCGCTGTCGACGTGATATTGGGCACGCGCTCGCCGATCAATATCTTTGCCTTTTCGTGGTTGCGTACGCGGATGCGCGGATTGGTCAGCAGCTTGGCATCGGAATCCTGCAGGTTGGCATTGGCCGTGGCCGTGCCGACGGTGACGCCGAGGCTGCGGCGGTCTTGATGCAGCAGGTCATTGAGCGACAGGGTCGAAGAAGAACTGGTCGGTGTCGTGCTCGTGGTTGTGCCGTTGGTGCCGTTCGAGCCGGTCGTGGAACCATTTGCAATCTGGGTACCCAGTGGAAGTGGCGTGACGCTCAGCGAGGCGGGCCACTGGATGCCGAGGTCTTGCAGGCGTGTGCGTTGCACTTCGAGCACTTCGACTTCCAGCATCACTTCCGGTTCCGCCACGTCTTGCAGGGCCACCAGTTTTTCTGCCAGCTTGATGGCATCCGGGCTGTCGCGCACCATGATCATGTTCAGCTTGTCGTCGACGACAATGTCGCGCGTCTTGACGATGGTCTTCAGGGTATTGGCGACCGTTTTCGCTTCGGCATTGGTCAGGAAGAAGGTGCGTACCGCCATTTCCTGGTAGTCCTTCTGCTTGGCGGTCGTGTTCGGATAGATCAGGATCGTGTTGCCGTCCAGGACCTGTTGCTCCAGCTGGTTGGTCAGCAAGACGAAATGCACGGCCGATTCGATGGAACTGTTCTTAAGGAAAATTGAAGTCTTTTGGTCGGTTTTCACGTCCTTGTCGAACAGGAAGTTCAAACCTGATGTGCGAGAAATGACTTCAAATATCTGCTTCAGCGCGACATCGCGGAACTCGATGGTGATCGGCTTCTTGTAAGCCTTGGCCAGTTGCGTTGCCGGTGCCGCTTTTTCCGTCTGGTCTTCGAGGCTTTGGCGCAGGGCCAAGGCGCGGACATTATCGGGGTTTTCCATCAAGACCTGGCCGATCTTTTGCCGTGCGAGGTCAAAATCATTCTTGTGCATCGCGGTTTCCGCATCTTTCAGTAGCGCAGAGTGACGTGCCTCACTGTCGAGCGCCTTCAAACCGTTCCTGGCTTTGTCGTTGCCCGGTTCAATGACGAGTACACGTTGATACAGCCGGCGTGCTTCGTCGCCCGCGCCGCCGGCGGCCTGGATTGACGCCTGCTCCAGGAAGGCGTCGACAGCATGCTCACGCGTCTGCAGGAGCGCCGAGCGGTAATCGACATTTTGCGGATCGTGCTTCAAGGCTTCCTGGAATTTTGCGATGGCTTCTTCCGGTTTGCCCTGTGTCACCAGGTCTTTCCCATCGCGATATGCCATTTGCGCGGCGCAGCCGGCCAGCGCAAGACCAAGGACAAACACGCCGAACAGGCGCAGGAAATGATTGCAAAATCGGTGCATGGTTGGGTTTGTCATACTCATGGATGGCATCGATGGTCTTGCGGAGCGCGCCTGACTGGCTGCGAAATTCAATCCGCGTCTCCTATTTGCAGGGTTTGGCTCTGGTTGAGCGGCAGATAAGTCAGTGTCAATGACGGCGGCTTGATCGATTCAACACGATACGTCCCTTCGATCATGCTCTTGTCATGCACGATGAGCGTCGTATCGCCACGGGCGAGATAGACTTCCCAGGTCGTGTCTTCACGTTTCTTGCCGAGATAGGTAAAGGGGAGGGCGGGTGCTGTCGGTGCCGGCGGCGGCAATGCCTTGACCGGCAGGGGCGGTGGCGTCCAGCTTTGCGCGCCGAACAGGCTGGTGCCATCGCTTGATGATGCGCCACCGATCAATTCGGCCCGGTTACGCAGCGCGAGGACGGTGATGTCGGCCTTGGGCTTGTGCCCGCTTCCCGAACTGGAATGGGATAGCGCGTCACCAGAAACGTCGCCGGGCGCTGCGGTGGCGACGTCGCGCTGTGCAGGGGATTTCTGGGCCGAAGTGGACCTGTCCACCGCAGCAGATGCACCACCATTGGGTGTCTTGTCGCCAAACAAGGCAAGCCAGGCGGCGACCAGCAGCGCGGCAAGCATGGCAAGATGGCGCATTTTCATTCGTGCGCTCCTTCGCGGCTTGAGGCGCTATCCGATGCTGCAGAACCATCGAGATAGAGCGTGAAGCGTAATTTGGCTTCCAAGTTGGTGTTGTTGACGTTGTCGCGCTTGAAGTCGACCTGGTCCAGCGAGGCGAATGGGATTGCCAACAGCACTTGCCGGCAAAATGCCCGGATGGCTCCGTATTGTCCATGGACCGGGATCAAGATCGTGTAGGTATGAAATGCACCGTTCTTGTCGTAAGCCAGTTTATATTCGGCCTGATTCAGCGTCAGGCTATTTTTTGCCGCAATCGAAAAGAGCGTCTTGACCTGCTGTTCGGCATAGCGTGTATCGCCCAGCAGATCCTGGAATTCCTGCAGGTGCTGCTCCGTGGCGGATTGCACAGGTGCCGTGCTGGCCGGTACATGTGCCAGCGACTGCCGCGCTTTTTCAAGCGTCGCGCCTGCTGCAACATCGCGCGCGCGCAATTCCGGCAACATGATGAAGTATCCCGCACATGCCAACATCGGCAGGGTGAGTGACAAGGCATTCATCCATCCAATACGCTTGAGTGACAATTGGAGATGCAGGCCGGCGCTGGAGAGCGAAAAACTCATTTCGCTTCTCCCGGCCAGTGTGCTTCGAACTGGAACCGCAGCGGCTTATTGGGGTCTTGATCATTGGTTTCGTGTTTGGTCAGGGCCACAACGTCAAAGAATCCGGGCTTCTTCAATTGCTCGATGTAGGCCAGCATGTCGTCGCTGGACTTGGCCTCGGCCATGCCGTGCAGAATATTTTTGCGCGCATCCGGCTCGAGGGAGAGCAGCGCGATTTCTTTTGGGGTTGACGATTCGATGGCATCAAGCACATCGCGCCAGGGGATGTTCAATTGGGCAACAGCCCCATTGACCGCATTGGCCTGGGCTTCACTGATGTTGGTCTTCTTTGCAACCGGCTTCGCGTTGGCGCGTGCACTCAGGCTGGCGTTGGCGCGGTCGATTGCGGCCCGTTTGGCGTCGATGCGTTCAATTATTGCCTGTGCGTGGGTTGCGCTCCAGACTCCCAGCGCAATGCCGGCGACCAAGGCCAGACGGTGCCAGGCATGCATTTGGCGCAAGGTGCGGCTGAAGCCTGCGGGCGCGAAATCTATTTTTATTGCATTCATGTCGATGCTGCCTTTGCCGCAGCCTGGGGCACTGCTCGCGGCGACAATTGGCGAGTTCCCGGCATGGTTTCCTTTTCAAACCGGACGACTGCAAACGTTCCCTGCTTGCCATCGGTCCATTCGCTGCGGGCTTCACCGGCAAGCAACAGGCGGCTCGGCACGGCCAGGCCGGTCTGCAGGGCGGCTCGCGTCACCTGCTCCTGGAGCCAATCACGCCCGGGCTGTTCAACCGGCACCGTAAGGCCCCGCGTGGCAAACACACGATTGGCGCCCGGCGCTGCCATGCCCAGGCTTAATTGGGTGCCTTGAAAAACGGCGAGCCACGCCGGTTCTGCCTTGTGCGCAAGTTCATTGCGGGCAAGGTTCCATGCGCTGATGAAATGTGGCTGCAGTCCCGCCAATGGCATGCCCAGGTCGCGTGCCAAGCCGGCACACTGGGCGACCATATCTGAAGGCAGCGCGCATGCCAGAAAAGGCAGGTTCACCCGCCAATCTGCTTCAATACGCCAATCGCGCGGTGTTTCGCCAAACAGCGAGTGAAAGCGCATGCTTGCCGCGCCAACCAGGTCTTGCATGCGTGCGGCATTTTGCGGAGGCGTGACCATGAACAGCCGCACCAGCTCGTCACCCAATGTAATGGAAAGCGGCAGTCCCGCGCAGCCTTGTTCGGAAAGTGCAGTCCGGCAATGCTTGCCAAAGACTTCCATCGGCGTATCTTCGGCATAACGCGCTTCATGAAGCACTGAGGCATTTCTGCCGAATGCGCCGCAGCGCACGATGATCAAGGCGCGTTTTGATATCCCGATGCGCACTTCAGCGCCGGCCAGGGAAGCAAGTCGATTACGCATGCAATGTGACCCGCTTGATTTCGGCCAGCGTGGTCTCGCCGTCCCTGACCAGGTCTAACGCCGCTTCGCGCAAGCTGCGCGTGCCGTTTTTGCGCGCCGCATCCTTGATGTGGCGGATGGGGCGCTTTTCAACGATCATTTCGCGAATTTCATCGGTCAGGCTCAGAATTTCAGCAATGGCGCGGCGCCCCTTGTAGCCGGTGCCGCGGCAGTCGCCGCAGCCTGCTCCCTGTTTGAAATTGAAGTCGGCCACGTTCAATCGCTGCAGGTGCACACGCGCCAGTTCCGCATCGCTTGGCGTATAAGGTGCCGCGCAATGCGGGCAGTTGAGACGAATCAGGCGTTGTGCCCAGATGCCGTTCAGGGCGGAAACGAAAGCGTAGGGGTCGATGCCCATGTGCGTAAAACGGCCGAATACATCGAATACGTTGTTCGCGTGCACCGTCGTCAAGACCAGGTGGCCCGTCAATGCGGATTGCACGGCGATTTCGGCGGTTTCGCGGTCGCGGATTTCGCCCACCATGATCTTGTCAGGGTCATGGCGCAGGATGGAACGCAAGCCGCGCGCAAAGGTGAGGCCCTTTTTCTCGTTGACCGGGATTTGCAAAATACCCGGCAACTGGTATTCCACCGGGTCTTCAATGGTAATGATCTTGTCGCGGCCGTTATGGATCTCGGTCAGTGCCGCATAAAGTGTCGTGGTCTTGCCGGAACCGGTCGGGCCGGTCACCAGCAGCATGCCATAGGCTTCCTCGGCCAGGCCGCGCAAGGTGACCAGAGAGGCGGCATCAAAGCCGAGCGCTTCCAGTGTCAGCGAGCCATAGGCCTCAATCATGGCGCGCTTGTCGAGGATACGGATCACCGCATCTTCGCCGTGGATGCTGGGCATGATCGAGACGCGCAAATCGATTTCGCGGCCGGCGGCTTCGACACGGAAGCTGCCGTCTTGCGGAACGCGGCGCTCGGCGATGTCGAGTTCAGCCAGCACTTTCAGGCGCGAGATGACTTGTTCCGCAGTTTCGAAACCGTTGATGGTGGCGGCATGGTCGAGCACGCCGTGCACGCGATATTTGATGGACAGCCCGGCTGCGGTGCTTTCAAGGTGAACGTCGGAGGCGCCGGCCTTGAGCGCATCGTAAAGAGTGGAATTGACCAGTTTGACGGCAGGGCTGCTGGCTTCGCTGACGGTGGCGAATGACAATACGGCTGCGGTCTTGCCGTCGCGCCGGCCTTCGCCATCGGCTTGGACCAGGGTGTCAACGGCGCGCGCGGTTGACTCCATTTTTGACAGATAGGCCTGGATGTCGGCGCGCAGAGCAAGCTGGAAATGGACGCGGCCTTTGCCGATTGCCTCCATCCAGGTTTGCAGATCGCCGTCGAACGGGTCGGAGATGACACCGATCAATGTACCTTCGGTATCGCGCGTAAGCAGGCAATACTTCTGTATCGCGCGCGACAGCGGAAGCAGGTCGAATGCGGGTTGCCACGCCAGCATGTGCGCGGTTTCTGCCACCGGAAAGCCGAACAGGGTGGCCACGGCCTGCGTCAGCTTGCGTGCGTCGCCGCCACTCAGTTCCTCCAGTTCGGTCATGACCGGCCGCAGCGATGCAGCGGCAAGCGCGCGGGCGCGCTCCAGAAGGGCGGGATCGAGGACAGGCGAGGTTTGCAGGGGCGCGTTCACGACAGGCTCCCGGCCAGGTCAAAGATGGGCATATATAGCAACACCACGATGAAACCGACCACAATACCGATTGCGGCCATCAGCAGCGGTTCAAAGGTGCGGGTAAACCGGTCGATCCAGCGGGTGATTTCACCGTCGTAAAACTTGGCCGACTGGGTCAGCATCGAACCCAGTTCCCCTGAGCGCTCTCCCACCCGCAGCATACGCAGTGAAATCGGCGTGCAGAGCATATTGGTTTCGAACGCGAGCGAGGCGGGTGCGCCAGACTGGATTTGTTCCGCAGCACGTTGCACATGATCGCGAATGCCCGGCGATACGATGCCCTGGACCGTCTCGAGAGCCGGCACAATGGGAATGCCGCCTTCAAGCAGCATGCCCAGGGTCAGGTAAAGCCGCGACAACTCATAGATGTGCATCCGTTCACCTACACCAGGGATGCGGCCAAGCAGGCGCATCAGCCCGCCTTGCGCAATCGCACGGCGTACAGCAAGCACGATGAGTGCCAGGGCAAGGGCAACGCCGACCATGACTTCGCGCGCGTTTGCCGAAGCAAACGTCCCCCAATTCAGCAGCAATTGCGACATCCAGGGCAAGCTGCGGCCGGTGCCTTTATAGACGTCGGCAAAACGCGGGACCACGTAACCGATCAGGAAAAATGACACGCCGCCGCCCACCAGGAGCAAAATGACGGGATAGATTGCCGCGCTGATGATCTTGTTGCGCACCGCATCGACGCGCTCCTGGTAAGAGATGAAACGGGCCAGCGAGCGCGGCAGGTCGCTCGTGCCTTCAGCGGCCCGCACGATCCCGACGTAAAGGGGAGGGAACAGGTGCGGCTGTTCGGCCAGCACGCCGGAGAAGCGCTTGCCTTCGCGCAGGCCGGCAAGCAAGCGCTGCAAAACACTGCGCGTCCGTTCGTCGGCTTCCTTTTCCAGCAGTGCTTCCAAACCTTCGACGATGGAGAGGCCGGCGGTCAAAAGCGCAAGCAACTCCTGGCTGAACAGCACAAGCGACAGTTTTCCGCTACCGGATTTGCCCGGCTTGAGCTTGCGGACGGGACGCACCGCTGAGGCGTAGAGCCCCTGCCTTTCGATTTGCGCACGCGCATCGGACTCGTCGGCCGCATCGACCACGAGTTCCGTCACCCGGTGGTCCGGGGATAGGGCGCGTACTTCGAACTGCATGAATCCCTTTCGCCAGCTTGGCATTTGCCTGCCGGCTGATGCCCGATGCGAAAAGCTGAACGAATCAGCTTTTGTTTAACTTAATTGGTGATGTCAGCGTCTTCTCCGCTGCCACCTGGTTGGCCGTCCCTGCCATAGGAAATGATATCGTATTCGCCCTTGGTGCCGGGTGTCTTGTAGATGTAGGGATGGCCCCAGGGATCAAGCGGCACATCTTTTTTCAAATACGGGCCATTCCATTTGTCGGCTGAAGCCGGCTTGTTGAGCAGCGAAGCCAGGCCTTCTTCAGTGGTCGGATAACGGCCGACGTCGAGGCGGAAGGTATCGAGCGCCTTGTCGAACGACTCGATTTGCGCCTTGGCCACCGTCACTTCGGATTTGCCAAGTTGCGAGAAATATTTGGGCCCGACATAAGCCGCAAGCAAGCCGATGATGACGATGACGACCAACAGCTCAAGCAGTGTAAATCCTGCCGATTGACGTGTTCGGGAATGAAATGCTTTGTATGCTGGATTCACCGATGCTGCTGAGTTTTGCAATTGATTCTCCCTGATATGGCGCCGCAGCAGGTTTGATGCCAGCCTGCGTGGCGCGTCATTGTAGCAGCGACCATGAGAAGTGGCCTTATTTTATTTGCAATATATGCGAGAAAATTGGCAGAATTTACGGCTGCCGGGGCGGTGGACCGGCATATTGAAGGTCAGTTCAAATTCAAAAAACGTAGTCGCTCTGACCAGGAAATTGGAGATGAGCTGTTTTTATTTCAGAAAATGACCTGCGAGCCAAAAAGAAAATTCCCCTGCGCGTCGAGAGGATGCGAATTTTCAGTGTGATGAAACCTTGAGGTGGCACATAAAGTGGTATTTGAGTGGAGATAAGAACAACAAAACCACTTGACAACCAATTGTGTTCGCAGCAAGCTGCTGACGCCGTATCGACTATGGATGTCGTCCTTCGATGGTTGGTAGACGTGTTTTAATTGCGGGTAAGGTGATGAATCCGAAAATAATCAAGGTAATTGATCTGGTGCCAGGGACAGTGCGGGCCTTGAAGGAAGTGCCGGCAGTAGCCCTGGACGAGAAAACGTTTTGGAATGAGTACGTCTGCAGGCATGAGCCTGTCGTCATCAAGGGGGCAGCCAAAGGATGGCCTGCGCTGGACAAATGGCAGCAGACTGGTTACCTGGAATCCCGGTGCGGCGAAGGGCGGGCGGGTATGTCGCGAACCTTCAATCCCCTGCCGTCGACGCCGTATTTCCAGAATGCAGTCAAGTTCGAGAAACTTTCCGATTGTATTGCCGAGATGCGTGCCGCGTCGGAAGAGGCGACTTATTCGATTCCGGCAATGAGCCTGCCCCAAGGGTGGGTGGACGACCTGGGGAAGTTTTCCTTTTTCGAAGAACGCAGCGACCTCGCTCCGCGCTTCTATCCGTACAAACGCTTTTTCGTCTATCGGAACGCATCGACGGAATGGCATTACCATCCCATTGATGAGTCACTGACTACCCAACTGATCGGGTCCAAGAAATTTTCGATGTTCAGGCTGAATGCGGCCGACTGGGCGCGCTATGTCCCACCCATTGAAGCGAATTTCCATCACATGGATTGCGGACAGCAGTTTTTTCCGCGCGACTCGGCGAACCTGGTCAAATACGAGACCGTTCTGGAGCCTGGCGACACCATCTATATCCCGCCGTTCTGGTGGCATGGCGTCGACCCGGAGGACACCGGATTCGGCGTCACGCTGGCGCACTGCTTCAAAACACCCCTGCGGCGCTTCGGCGACTGGAAGGAACCGGCTACACGATTGCTGCTGAAGAAAACACTGACCTCGCAAAGAAAGTGGATTCTCCCCATCTTCACCCTGGTGGCCCGCAGCTCGGTCAGCAGGTACGTCGCCGGCGAAAAGTGGTGATGGCATCTTTCCTGCATGTCATTCGGTGGCGCGTATGATGGGAAAACGTTTCATCATCGTCAGGCAGAAGAGAAACATCGAAATGCTGGCAGCCGCCAGGATCACCTTGTAGTTCACGCCCAGCATCAGCAAGCCAAGCACCAGCAGGTACGACACCGGTGCCAATCCCACCGTCAAGGTATCGTGTACGCCAAGCAAGCGGCCGATACGATCCTTGTCTGCATAGGTTTGCAGCATGTAGTTGACCGGCAGGTTGTTCAATGAAATGCAGAAGCCGATCAAAAACATGACCGAGACGCCTGCGATCACATTGTTGGCGAGCGCAAGTCCTGCCAGCAGCAGACTTTCTGCCAGCAGCATGTAGACGATAAAAAGGAATTTGCGGTTGATCTGGCGCCGCGTCGATATCCATATGCCGCCGACGGCCGAGCCTGCGGCGAAGCAAGACCACAGGGTGCCATAAGCCGCCGCGTTGCCGGCAAGCTCGCTGGAAGCCAGCAAGGGCACCGATTGCTGAAGCGGCCCGGTCGAGAGCATGTTGGCAATGGCAAAAAGCGGCATCAGCACCGAGAACTGCGGATGATGCCGGATGTAGGAAAGTCCGTCCTTCAATTCCGATAGCAGGTAACGCAAGCCGCCGCCACCCAGCAACCTGGCTCCCGAACCGGTGACGGTTTTGCCTCTCTCGAAAGAGTAGACCGATCCGCCTGCGATCATCAGCAAAACACCTACCGCCGAAAATATCCCGGCATAGTCGAAGCGCATGAGCAATACCCCGGCGATGGCGGGAGAAATCACCGAGCAGACCTGGCTGGATGTGATCAACGCCGAAATACCCTGCGAAACATACCGCTCTTCGAGGATCTGGTACAGGAAGGCTTCGCGCGCGGGCAGGTAGATGGCATCCATCAAGCCGTAGAGCAAGGCCAGCCCCAATACCATGGTGAAGGAGAAATGCCCGGTGAAGATCAACCCCGCCATTGCCAGCATCAGCACCGAACGTGCTGCGAAGGAGAAGAAAACGATGTGAACCTTTTCGAGGTTGTCGGCAAGAACGCCGCCTATCATCATGAAAAATATCCGGGGTAGCGAGGCGCAGATCAGCACCAGGCCGAACTGCGCTTCCTTGTGCAGGACCTTGATGGCATACAGCGCCTCGGTCATGGAAGCGATGGAAAAGCTGCTCGTGGAAACGATGGTGAGCAGCAGCAGCCCGAGGAAGTTGCGGCTTTTAAACAGACCCGATTTCATTTTCCACTTCCAATTCTTCGATGATCTCTTCCAGTGCGTGCATGCAGCCGACGGCGAAGCGACCGAAGGTTTCTGCACCATGCCTGGTCTGGCAATAAACCCAGTAAAGCTTCAATTGCTCTCCATCGAAATGGAACTTGGAGAACGGCGTGAAGCCCGCATGCATCTCTCCATCGTCGGAACCGGCACTCTCTTGCGCCACGGCGAAGAGGCTCGGTGGCGGCACATCCTGCAGCGAACGTTCCGGTATGTCGCCGACGGCAGAGTGGCGCGGAATGAAATTGAACTCAAGCTGGTGCCCGGGCAGCGCGGCCATGGCAGCGCGCACCGAGGCATCCGGATGCATGTACTTCAACAGCGAGTAGTGGCTTTCCTTGCCCAGCAACTCGTCGCGCTGGTGCTTGATTGCATGCAGCACCTCGCGGGCACTCGTGCAGCCTGCGATGTCGTGCATGCAGTTGACGAAATTCCCGGTCCAGCCGACAGTGCGGGTGAGGTCGATATCGTCATGCCCCCAGGAGCGTCCATGGTGCGTGGTCAGCAGGGAAAGCGCTGTGCTACCCGACCATTTGCCATAGGCCTTGACGACGGCGGCAATCAGGATGTGCTCGAGGTGGATCCCGGGCAGGCGGGCCGGGATGCTTTCAAGCCGCCGCGTATGCACGGCGGAAAGCTCGGCGAATGCCACGCCGTGGCGCGACACGCCGGTGTCCGGCACCAGTGCCTGCGGGTCGGCTTCGCGGGGAAGCGCCCGGTAGCGCTGCCACGCCCTCGACCGCCAAAAGCCCAGTTCGCTTTCCGTGTCCAGGCTTTCCGCATGGCGCTGGATTGATTCGGCCAGTTCCTTGATCGACGTGGTTCTGGGCGGCAGAAGCGGCGTGCGGCCTTGCTGGAGGTCGGCGCACGAGCGTTCCAGGTCTTGTATCAAGATGGCTTTCGAATAACCGTCGATGATCAGATGATGGATCACGAGCATCAGCCGCGCCGGCCGGCCTTTACCAAGATCGAAATACACCACACGAAACAGGATATTGCCGATATCCAGCGTGGTTTGGAGCACTGCACAGCGGCGCTCGACTTCGTCCTTGATGTCCGCATCGCCAACGTGGACAAGGTTTTCCCGCTGCCACCAAGGCGCCATTGCCGAAGGTTCCTGGATCAGCATGCGCCATTGTCCGTCGTATTGTCGCCATACGGCGCGCAAGGCATCGTGATGATCCAGCAAGCCGGCGATGGCCAGGCGGATGGTTTCCGGCGCCAAATCGTTGGAAACTTCCAGCAAGGCCGACGAATTCCAATGATTGAGGCTGAGCCTCTGGAAGAACCAGTAATTATTCGGCAGCGGCGGGGCTTTTCCGTTGGCATCATCCGGTCTCGGCGACGCGATACCCGGAAGTGTCCCGGGCGAGCCTGCGGTGTTGCCGAACATGGAGGCAGCGCTTGCAGCGATGCCGGCGACCGTCGGGTTCTTGATCAGCGTTGCCAAAGGAATCGTCAGCGGCGGCTGCATTCTGCGCATTCTTTCGGCCAGTTGCACAACCAACAGGGAATGGCCTCCAAGCGCGAAGAAGTTGTCATGCCGTCCGACACGGTCGATGCGCAGCAAGTCCTGCCAGATTGTGGCGATGGCCGTTTCGACCTCGCCCTGGGCGCTCTCGTAGGCCTGGGCGGCGACCGATGCATGGCCCGGTGCCGGCAGTGCCTTGCGGTCCAGCTTGCCGTTGGGTGTGAGGGGGAGGGCGTCAAGCTCCACGAAGGCGGACGGTATCATGTGTTCGGCCAGGAAGGCAGCCAGCCCGGCTCTGATCCCGGCGGGCGACAGCACTGCTCCCGCCTGCGGCACCAGGTAGGCCACCAGCCGCTTGTCACCGGGTACGTCTTCGCGCGCCAGTACGACAGCTTCCTTGACGCCGGCGATGGCTGCCAGATGCGATTCGATTTCGCCCAACTCGATACGGAATCCCCGTATCTTGATCTGGAAATCGTTCCTGCCCAGGTAGTCGATGCTGCCGTCCGTGCGCCAGCGGCCCAGGTCGCCGGTCTTGTACATGCGCGCATCGGGCCTTGCCGAAAACGGATCGGCGAGGAAACGTTCTCCGGTCAGTTCGGAGCGGTTCAGATAGCCGCGCGCCACCCCGGCGCCGGCGATGTGGATTTCGCCCGGAACGCCTTGCGCCACAGGGCCGCCTTGGGCGTCCAGGATGTAGATTTGCGTATTCGCCACCGGCCGTCCGATCGTGGGATTGAATTCGGTATTTCGATCCATCTCCACCCAGGTCGAATAGGTGGTGGTCTCGGTCGGTCCGTACAGGTTGGCCAGGCGTTCGACACCGGTCTGTGCGAACAGCCGTTCGGCCAGCGCCTGCTTCAATGGTTCGCCGGCCACGTTCACCATCCGCACCGAAGCCGGCACGGCACCGTCGTCGAGCAGCGCGGACAAGGCCGACGGCACGGTATTGATGAGCGTGCTGCCCGCCAGTTCCGCGGACGAAGACAGGATGTTATTGACCAGTACGATGGTGGTGCCTGCCGCCAGCGGAGCAAACAGCTCGAAAATGGCCAGGTCGAAATTGATCGAAGTCGAGAACACGGAGCGGGCCAGCACGGCAGGAGTGAAAGCTTCCAGCGCCCAGCGGATGAAATTGAGCGCATTGCCATGCTCGATCATCACGCCCTTCGGATGGCCGGTGGAACCCGATGTGTAGATCACGTAGGCCAGGCATGCCGCCGATAATGTGGGGATCGCCGGATTCGATGCATCAAGTTGCGCCAGGTCTGCGAGCGTGGCGCCGTCATCGATGAAAACCGGCGTCACATCGTGCGACGGCAAGCGGCCCGACAAGGACTTTTGCGTAACGAGGGCCGCCGGCGAGCAGTCTTGCAGCATGTAAGCCAGGCGTTCGGCTGGATAGGCCGGGTCCAGAGGCACGTAGGCAGCGCCGGCCTTGAGGATGGCCAGCAAGGCCACGATCATCCCAATTGAACGCTCGACGCAAACGGCCACGCGGTCGTCCGGCGCAATGCCGAGGTGAAGCAGATGGGCGGCCAACTGGTTGGCACGGCGATTGAGGTCGCCATAAGTGATCGACTCGTCACGGAACACCGCCGCAATCGCGCCGGGGTCTTGCTCTGCGCTGGCTTCGAATAATTGGTGGATGAGCTGCCCTGCTGGATAAGCCAGGGCGGTGGCATTGAAGCCTTCAAGCACCTGGCGCCGCTCGTCGGCGGGTAGTACGTCGAGAGCGGCCGGTGCAATGTTCTTGCCCAGCGCGTCGACCAATGCAGACATTGCAGATTCCATGTGGGCATTGATGCGGACACCCGATATGCCGGGCGTGCACAGTGCGCTCAAGGAAAAATCCTGACCCAGATCGTCGACTGATAGGGTCAAGGGGTAGTTGGTGCGTTCCAGGACGTGCAATAGCTGCATGCCTTCCCAATTCTCGCGCACCCTGTCGGTCCCCGCACCGGAATGGCGGTAGTTGAACAGTGCCGAGAACAGTGGGACGAGCGGGGCGACGCCGCTACAGCGCTGGGCCAGGGCAAGCGGTGCCTGCTCGTGCGCGATCAACTCCTGGAGGTGGCGGTAGGTGCTGCGCACGGCGTCCTCCACGTCGCCTTCGGCCAGGGACAGGCGCAGCGGCAGCGTGTTCATGAACAGGCCGAGCGCCTTGTCCGCCCCTTCGACGCCTTGCAGCCGGCCCAGCAGTACGGTGCCGAACACCACGTCGCTGCGGCCGACCAGGCGCGAGAGCATGATGGCGAACCCTGTATGGAACAGCACGGCGGCAGATACGCCGTACTGTTTCGCTTTAACGCGTATCGTTTCCGACAAGCCGGATCCCAGAATGGTACGGGTTTCTTCGGTCGTGCCGCCGTGCCCGTGAACCTCCAACACGCCGAACGGTGCAGTGGGTTCTTCGATGTCGCCGAGGCGGGCCCGGAAATAAGCCTCGTGTTCGTCCGGGGAAACGGCGGGAAGGAGTGCGATGAAATTCCGGTAGGGCACCGGAGCCGGGAGACTGCCGGCCTTGCCCTGCAATTGGGCCAGGATTTCCTCGACGATGATGTCGAGCGCAATATGGTCCACGGTGATGTGGTGGAATTGCAGGCACAGCAGCCATTGCGCGGAACCGGAGGTGTTGTAGTCAATGGCACCGATATGGGCGGCCATCAGCGGCGCCTTGCGCAAATCCATGCCGGCACGCTGGGCACCTGCCTGGAGCTGCGCCACCGGGTCGGATGCACCTTCCAGGCGGGCTTCGTGCACCGGCAAAACCGCTTGCCGCATCACGCGTTGCACCGGCTTGGCCAGGCCTTCCCAATGAAAGCCGGTGCGCAGGATGTCGTGCCTGTCCATGACACCTTGCAGCGCGTGCAGGAATCGGTCCAGATGGGGGCGGCTGTCGAAGCGCATCGTCGCCTGTTGCAGGTACACGTCGTTGCCGGCATTGAGCATGTGGTGGAACAGGATGCCTTCCTGCAAGGGCGACAGTGGATAGATATCCTGGATGCAAGCCGCACTTTCGCCGGAGGCTTCCACGACCATGCTGATCTCGGCCGGTGACAGTTGCACCAGCGGCAGCATGGCCGGTGTGATGACACTGCAGTTTTCCGGAATCAGGTTGGGTGGAACGGCGGCAGGTTCGTTTTTTCCGTCGCGGCGTATCAGTTGCGCTGCGACGTCGGACAAGACCGGCTTGGCGAAGACGGCACGCACGTCGAGATGCCAGGCCCTGGCGCGGAGCTTCTCGACCATCGCCACGATCAGGAGCGAATGGCCGCCCAGTTCGAAGAAATGATCGTGGCGTCCCACCTGGTCCAGTCCCATCAAGCCTTGCCATACGTCGGCGACGGCTTCTTCGGCCTCTCCCTGCGGCGCTTCATAGCGGCGCGTCACGATAGCCGACTGGTCGGGTGCCGGCAGCATCTTGCGCTCGATCTTGCCGTTGGGAGAAACGGGCAAGGCCGGAAGGAAGACGAAGGCGCCGGGAACCATGTATTCAGCCAGCGTACTGGCCAACTGGCTGCGCAGCGCTGCGGCATCGACCGGGCGGCCGGCGTGGGCGACGTTGGCAACGATATAGGCCACCAGGCGGCGCTCCCCAGGCGCATCTTCGCGCGCCACGACCACGGCTTCGCGCACGCCGTCACAGGCCAGCAATTGGGCCTCGATCTCGCCGAGTTCGATGCGGAACCCGCGAATCTTGACCTGGAAGTCGTTGCGGCCAAGATATTCGAGCGAGCCGTCGGGACGCCAGCGGGCCAGATCGCCGGTCTTGTACAGGCGCGAACCGGCCTGGGCTTCGAACGGGTCTGGAATGAAGCGTTCCCGGGTCAATTCAGGGCGGCCGAAATAGCCGCGCGCGACACCGATGCCGCCGATATGGATTTCTCCGGCCACCCCCACCGGCACAGCCTGGCTGCGTGCATCAAGGAGATAGATCCGGGCGCCGGCCACGGGCTTGCCGATGTTGGGCCGCTCGCCCAGTTCCTTGAGCGCGCCCAATGTGGCATCGACCGTTGCTTCAGTCGGGCCATACATGTTGTAGAAGTTGATCGCTTTTGCGCCCCTGAGCTTGCGCCATTGGAGCGGATTGATGGCTTCGCCGCCGATCAGCACGCACTTTGGCTGATAAGCGCCGTTATCATCGATCAGTCCGGCTGAAAGCAGGAGATCGAGCTGGGTTGGCGTGCAATCGAAGGCGTCGATGGCGTGACGTTCGAGAAACGCCAGCAATGCAGTGCCGTCTGCCCGCACCAGTTGGGGAATGAGGAAGAGGCAATGCCCGGACAGCAGTTGAAGCAGCCCCTTCAACGACATATCGAACGAATATGAGGCGTTGAGCGCGATCCGGCCCGGTTTCGGACAGAGGCGGTGCGTGGTGTCTTGCATCACGCGCCAGAAGTTGACGGCGGAGCGATGTTCCACCATCACACCCTTGGAGGCACCGGTGGAACCGGAAGTGTAGATCATGTAAGCCAGGTTGCGCGCAGTGAGGCCGGGCAAGGCAGGGTCGGTATCGGCCCTGGTGCCGATTTCGGCGAGATCGTTCACGCCGTCGAGCACGATCAAAGGTATGCCTCCGCCAGGAAGGTCGTCGACCAGGAAGCGCTGGGTCAGGAGGGCGGACGGCTTGCTGTCGTTGAGCATGTGCAGCAGGCGTTGTGCCGGATAGTCCGGGTCGAGCGGCACATAGGCGGCACCGGCCTTGAGAATGGCCATCAGGCCGACCACCATCTCGACCGAACGCTCCACGCAGATTGCCACCCGGTCCTCGGGGGCGACGCCGAACGCGAGCAGGTGATGGGCCAATTGGTTGGCGCGACGGTTCAGTTCGCCATAGGTGAGGGCATGGTCCTGGAACACCACTGCCGGCGCATCCGGGGTGGCGTGTGCCTGCTCCTCGAACACGTGGTGGATCAGACGCTCAGCGTGTGCATATGCCGGCCTGTCGTTGAAGACGGCGAGGATGCGCCGGCGTTCGTCGTCCGCCAGCAATGGCAGCGAGGCAACTTCGAGGCGGCCGGCATCAGAGGCCTGGTCTGTCATGGCTGCCAGGAGCGTTGCCAGGTGGCCGGCCCACCGTTCGATGGTGGATGCATCAAAAAGGCCGGTCGCATAGTCAAGCGAGCCAATGATCGCGTCGCCGTCTTCAGTCAGCGACAAGGACAGGTCAAAGTGTGTGGTCGCATGCGGCAGCGGATAGGGGCTAAGGGTCAAGTCCGGCAAGGCCAGGTCGTTGGCCGGGTTGTTGTTCAACGACAGCATGGCCTGGAAGACCGGGCTGTGCCCCAGGCTGCGAACCGGCTGTACCGCTTCGACGACCTGTTCGAACGGCAGGTCTTGATGGGCATAAGCCGACAACAGCTTGTTTTTCACCTGGGCCAGCAACTCTTTCACGGTCACATGTTCGGCCAGGGTGGTGCGCAAAGCGAGCGTATTGACGAAAAACCCGATCAGAGGCTCGATTTCCGCGCGCTGGCGGTTTGCGACGGGCGTGCCAATCACAATGTCGTCCTGCCCGGACAGGCGTGACAGCAAAATGGCCCACCCGGCCATTAGCGTCATGAACAGCGTGGCATCGTGTTCGCGCGAGAATTCGCGCAGGCGGCGGGTCAAGGAAGGCGGCAGTAAAACTGGTACCGTAGCGCCTGCATAGTCCTGCACTGCAGGGCGGGTGTGGTTCGCAGGTAATTCGAGCAAGGCCGGGGCGCCCTGCAAATGGTCGCGCCAGAATGCAACTTGCGACGCCAGCACCTCGCCTTGCAGCCAGTTGCGCTGCCAGGCGGCAAAGTCGGCATACTGGATGGGCAGAGGCGGCAGGGGATCGGGCAATCCTTGCCGGAAGGCGTCGTACAGGGCTGCCAGTTCGCGGGAGAAAATGCCGATGGACCAGCCGTCGGAAATGATGTGATGCTGGCTGATTGCCAGCACATGCTCGTTTTGTCCGGCTTGCACCAGCAAGCCGCGAATCAGCGGACCTGAGGCGAGATCGAAGGGTATGCGCACGAAGGATGCAACGGCCTGCTCCAGTGCGGCTTCGCCGGTGGCGGCAGGCAGATTGGACATATCCCGCTGTTCCAGCACGAATGGCGCACTCCGGGCGATCGCCAGTATCGGCTGTCCTTCATGCCGCACAAAAGTGGTGCGCAGGCTTTCGTGGCGCGCAACCATGTGATCCAGCGAGGCTTGCAGGGCATGCAGGGAAAGCGGTCCGCGCAGGCGCAGCGCGCCGGGCATATGATAGGCCGCGCCGGCGGCTGGATCGAGTTCGTTCAAGAACCACAGGCGCTGCTGCATCCACGACAGCGGCATGTTTGCCGAGCGCTCAACCGGCATGATGGGCGGCGCTTCGCTGCGCGAAGCATGCATCGTAACGAAAGCCAGGTCTGCCAAAACAGGATGGGCGAACAACTGGCGCAAAGGCAGTTCGATGCCCAGGGCCCGGCGCAAATGGGAAGCCAGCCGCACCGCCATCAGCGAATGCCCGCCAAGCTCGAAGAAATGGTCATGCCGGCCTACGCGTTCGATGCCGAGCAATTCTTGCCAGGCGACAGCAATCGCCTGCTCGATCTCGCCCTGCGGCGCGTCATAGGTGCGGGCAATGACGGCTGCGGCATCGGGCGCCGGCAGCGCCTTGCGGTCCAGCTTGCCGTTCGGCGTCAGGGGTAGGGTGTCGAGCACGACGAAGGCCGAAGGCACCATGTAGCCGGCCAGCGTTGCCGCCAGGGTTTCACGCAGTGCTGCGGGCGCGAGCGTCGTGCCGGCTTGTGCCGTCACATACGCCACCAGGCGCTTGTCACCGGGCAGGTCTTCGCGGGCAATCACGGCCGCTTCCCTGACCCCCTTGCAGTCCAGCAGAGCCGCCTCGATCTCGCCGGGCTCGATGCGGAAGCCGCGCAGCTTGACCTGGAAGTCGTTGCGGCCCTGATAGTCGATGTTGCCGTCGGCCTGCCAGCGGGCCAGGTCGCCGGTGCGGTACATCGTCGCCTCTGGATTGCCGCAGAATGGGTCGGCCAGAAAACGTTCCGCCGTCAATTCGGGCCGGTTCAAATATCCGCGCGCCACCCCCACGCCGCCGATCACGATTTCGCCGGTGACCCCGACCGGCACCGGTTGCTGCCGCGCATCGAGGATGTAGACCCGCATGTTCGCAATCGGGCGTCCGATCGGCACCGAGCCGGTCTCCTCGCCGGTGCAAGGATAGGCGCTCGCGCAAACTGTGGATTCCGTCGGGCCATAGGCATTGATCACGCGATGGCGGCGGCTCCAGCGCCGCGCCAGAGGCGCCGGCAGGGCTTCGCCGGCCAAAACCAGGGTCAGGGGCGGCAGGACGTTCTCGTCCGGCCAGGCGGCCAGCGCCGATGCCGGCAGGGTGACGTGGGTGATCCTGTTGTCAGCCAGCGTTTGCCTCAGGGGTTCGCCAGGCAACAGGTCGGCACGCGAGGCCAGGTGCAGGGCCGCGCCGGCGCACAGGGCCGTCATGATTTCCGAAACGCTGGCATCGAAGCTGAAGGAGGCGAATTGCAGCAGGCGGCTATCAGGGCGGATGCCGAAACAATCAATCTGCGCCAATGCCAGGTTGCTCAAACCGCGGTGCGCGACCATCACGCCCTTGGGACGGCCGGTCGAACCAGAGGTGTAGATCACATAGGCCAGGTTCGATGGCGCCAGAGCGGGGACGACGGGATTGGAAGACGGACAAGCCGACGTTGCGGAAACAGCGTCGACATCGCCGGCATCAAGCACGATCACCGGCACATCGCGCACCGGCAAGGATTGTGCAACTGCGCCCTGCGTGACCAGGGCCACCGGCGCAGCATCGTCCAGCATGGTCGCCAGGCGTTCCACCGGATGAGCAGGATCGAGCGGTACATAGGCGGCGCCAGCCTTGAGGATGGCAAGCAGGCCCACGACCATGCTGATCGAACGCTCAAGACAGATCGCCACGCGCGACTCGGGGGCCACGTCCATGCTGATGAGGCGATGAGCCAGCCGGTTGGCCCGGGCATTGAGTTCGCCGTAGGACAGGGATTGGCTGCCGAAGACGACGGCATTCGCCCCGGGCGTGCGGGCGGCTTGCTCTTCGAACAGCCGGTGAACCGGCTTGTCGGAGGGAAAGGATCTCGCGGTGTCGTTGAAACTGTGCAGAACGCGCGCAAGCTCCGTGGCGGGGAGTGTGTCCAAACGAACCACTTCCATCGGGGAACCGCATTCGAGCGCTTCGGCAAGGCTTGCAAGCGCCGTCACAAGCTGCGCTGCGATGGCGGCGGCGTCGATCCCGCCGGCACATTGCACCGTGAGAGTGAAGCCGAGGTCAAGGTCGTCGACTGAAATGCCGAGCGGATAGTTGGATCGTTCTTCGCTCTCCAGGATGCGCACGCCTTGCCAGACTGAAGTTGGCGCCGGCGAAGACGATTTGCCGTTGCCCGCGCGGCTATAGCGGTAATTGAATATCGCGGTGAACAATGGAGTGAGTGCCGGTACGCGGCTGCAGCGCTGTGCCAGCGTCAGGGAAGCCTGTTCGTGCGCCAGCAGGCCGGTCAACTGGGCGTGCATCTCGGCTACCGCCTGGCTTGCCGTGCGCCCGGCCAGGCGGGCGCGTACCGGCAGTGTATTGATGAACAAGCCCATCGCCTGGCCGGCACTGTCGCCGTCCTGCAGGCGGCCGGAGAGCACGGTGCCGAATACGACGTCGTCGCGCGCACTGCATTTCGCCAGCACCTGTGCCCAGGCGACGTGAAACAGTGCGGCGGGCGTCATTTTCAGCAAGGCGGCGCAGGCACGCAATCGCGTAGCCAGGACGTCGTCCAGCGCGAGGTGGGATTCCGCTATCCGGCTGCCGTCGCCATGGATGTCCATGATGCCGAACGGGGCTGTCGGCTCGTCGACGTCGCCCAGCAGGCTGCGGAAATAGTGTTCATGTATGGACGGATCGATTGCCTGGTTGCGGGCCACGAAGTCGCGATAGGGAATCGGTTTCGGCAGCAGGGCTTCCTGGCCTTCCAGCACCAGGGCGATTTCCCGCGCGATGATTTCCAGGCCCACGTGATCGCTGATCATGTGGTGGTTGAGCAGGAACAGCAGCCACTCGCCCTGGTCCGGATCAGGACAGATGTAGGCACGCATCAAGGGCGCCTGGCCCAGGTCCAGTCGCAGGCGGCGCGGGTCGGTCGCTGCCCGCAGCTTCGCGGTGGCGTCAGAGCCGGGTTCATCATCTGCCGCCGGCGCTTCGATCACGGTCAACTGCGCCTGGCGGTAGACTACCTGTACCGGCTTGGAGAGGCCTTCCCAGAATATTGCCGTGCGCAAAATGTCGTGGCGGTCGATCACGACTTGCAGCGCACCGATGAAATCGTCCAGGCGCTGCCGGTTTGCGAAAGCGAACGGCGACGACAGCAGGTAGGGATCGCCTTCCTTGTCGATCAAATGGTGGAAAAGTATGCCTTCCTGCAGCGGTGCAAGGGGATAGATGTCCTGGATGTTGGCGGCGCCGCCGGGTATCGCGGCCACAATGCCGTCGATTTCCGGTTGCGTGAGTTTGACCAGCGGCAAGAGGTCCGGGGTGATCCGGAAGCTACCGCTCCGCTTGGGCGCCGTGGCAGCTTCGGCCTTGGTGCCTCGATTTGCGAGTTCCTCCAGCAGCGCCTGCTTGTTTTCCCGGATCAGGGAGATCAGTTCCGCGTTGAGTGCGCCGCGCGGCCCGTTCAGGACCAGTTCGCCCTTATCGGCGCCGACGGCGACATTCCTGGCCTGGAGGCGATCAAGCAGCTCCTGGATATTCATATTCTGATTTCCTCTTCATCATCGAGAGCCTGCGACGCTTCAAAAGCATCAGCGAGCAGATTGGCCGGGGCGACATGGTCATGTGTGTGGATGTCCCGCTTGACGGTCGCCGCGAGCGCTGCCAGGGTGCTTGTGCCGAACACGGAACGCACTTCCGCATGCAGGCCCTGTTCACGCATGCGCGCCATCAATTCGATCACCATCAGCGAATGTCCACCCAGTTCAAAGAAATGGTCATGCCGGCCGACGCGGGCGAGCCCCAGCAGGTCCTGCCAGATGACGGCAATGGCATTTTCGACGTCACCCTCAGGCGGCGCATAGTCCCGTGCAGTGACGGCCGAATGGTCCGGCGCAGGCAGTGCGCGTCGGTCAAGCTTGCCGTTGGGAGTCGGCGGAAAGGCATCGAGCGTGACGAAGGCCGAGGGCAGCATGTATTCGGCCAGCGTGGCCGACAGTTCGGTGCGCAAGTCGGCCGGAGACAGGGACGCATCGGGCTGCGGCACGACATAAGCTACCAGGCGCTTGTCTCCGGGCACATCTTCGCGCGCCAGCACGAGTGCCGCCTTGACGCCCTGGCATGCGAGCAGCCCGGTTTCAATCTCGCCCAATTCGATGCGGAAGCCGCGGATCTTGACCTGGAAGTCATTGCGGCCCCGGTAATCGATGCGGCCATCGCTACGCCAGCGGCCGAGATCACCGGTTTTGTACATGCGGGCATTGGGCGCGCCGGAAAACGGGTCGGCCAAAAAACGTTCGGCGCTCAGTGCCGGCTGGTTCAGGTAACCACGCGCCACCCCGGCACCGCCGATGTAAATTTCGCCCGCCACCCCAAGGGGCACGGGTTGGCGTTGTGCATCGAGGATATAGACCTGCGTATTGGCCACCGGACGGCCGATGCTGGCGTCGAAGCCGCCTTGCCGGTTCATCGCCACCCAGGTCGAATACGTGGTCGTCTCGGTCGGGCCGTACAAATTGGCCAGGCATGCCACCCCGGTACGGGCAAACAGCCGATCCGCCACGCTCTGCTGCAAGGGTTCGCCGGCCACATTGATCGCGCGTACCGAAGGCGGCACAGCCGCATCGTCGAGCAGGGCGGCCAACGCCGACGGCACCGTATTGATCAGGGTGCACCCTGCGAGCGCGGCTGGCGACGACAGAATATTATCCACCAGGACGATGGTGGTGCCGGCAGCCAATGGCGCAAACAGCTCGAAGACGGCAAGATGGAAATTGATCGATGTCGAAAAGACCGAGCGCGCCAGGGTATCGATGCTGAAACTGGCCAGCGCCCAGTGGATGAAATTGAGCGCGTTGCCGTGCTCGATCATCACACCCTTGGGACGGCCGGTGGAGCCGGATGTATAGATCAAATAAGCCAGGCTCGACGGCGACAACGCCGATACAACGGGGTTGGCATCGTCCTGCGCATCGGTTGCAGCAACAAAGCGCGCCTCATCCAGGCATAGCGACGGCACGGCATGCGGCGGGAGGCGATCGGCCAGGGCGGCCTGGGTAATGAGCGCTGCCGGCGCGCAGTCTTCGAGCATATGGGCCAGGCGGTCGGCGGGATAGGCAGGGTCAAGCGGCACATAGGCCGCGCCGGCCTTGAGGATTGCCAGCAAGCCGGCCACCATGTCGGCCGTGCGCTCGGTACTGACGGCGACGCGGTCGCCGGGCACCACCCCCATGGCACAGAGCTGGCGGGCAAACCGGTTGGCGCGGCGGTTGAGCTCGCGGTAGGAAAGCGACAGTTCGCCGGAGACGACGGCGACGGCGTCGGGCGCACGGCTTGCGGAAGCCTCGAATAGCTGGTGGATCAATGCGTCTTCCGAATAATCCAGCGACGTGGCATTGAACCCTTCCAGCATGAGGCGGCGTTCGTTGCTGGCCAGGAGAGGCAGGGCGGCGACCCTGGCCTGATCGTCGGCGGTCATCGCGTCCAACAGAACGGTAAAGTGGCCCGCCCACCGTTCGATGGTGGAGGCATCGAAAAGATCCGTCGCGTATTCAAACGCCCCGGAGATCGCGTCTCCATCGTCCGTCAGCGAGAGCGATAAATCGAAACGCGTGGTGGCATGGTGCAATGGATGCGGGCTCAGCGTCAATCCCGGCAAGACCAGTTCATCGGCCGGGATATTGTTCAGCGATAGCATGCACTGGAAAACCGGGCTGTGCGAAAGGCTGCGGGTTGGCTGCAATGCTTCGACCACCTGTTCGAATGGCAGGTCCTGATGCGCATAAGCGGAGAGCAGGGTGCTCTTTACCCGGCCCAGCACTTGCGCCACGGTCGCCCCCTCTTCAATGATGACTCTCACCGCAAGCGTATTGACGAAAAACCCGATCAGCGATTCCACCTCGGCGCGCTGGCGGTTCGCCACCGGGGTGCCGACCACGATATCGTCCTGCCCTGAAAGACGGGAGAGCAGCATGCTCCATGCCGCCAGGAGCGTCATGAACAGTGTTGCTTCATGCGTCCGTGAAAATTCGCGCAGGCGACGGCTCAGGCGAGTTGAGAGTAAGAGAGGAACCGTCGCGCCGGCATAGCTTTGCACCGCAGGGCGTGCGCGATCGGCAGGCAATTCCAGCAGGGCCGGTGCGCCTTGCAAATGGGCGCGCCAGAACGCCACCTGCGATGCCAGAATTTCCCCTTGCAGCCAGTTGCGCTGCCACCAGGCGAAGTCTGCGTATTGTATGGGCAGTGGCGGCAGGGGATTGGATTCGCCGCGCAAGAAGGCATCGTACAAGGCAGTCAGTTCCCGGGCGAATATGCCGATTGACCACCCGTCTGAAATGATGTGATGCTGGCTGATAGCCAACACGTGATCGTTTTCTCCAACGCACACCAGCAAGCCACGGATCAGCGGGCCGGCTACGAGGTTGAAAGGCTTGCGCACGAACGATGTTATCGCTTGTTGAAGCGCGTCTTCACCCCGGGCAAGCGGCAATGCGGAAAGATCCTGGTATGCCAAGTCAAAAGGTTTGGGCGGCCCAATTACCTGGACCGGCTGGTTGCCGTGCTGTGCAAACGCCGTACGCAAGATTTCATGGCGGGCCATGATGGCGTCGAGCGCAGCCTGCAAAGCGGCGAGGGAAAGGCTGCCTCGCAGACGCAGGGCACCCGGCATGTGATAGGCAGCGCCGGCGGCGGCATCGAGTTGTTCCAGGAACCACAGGCGCTGCTGCATCCACGACAGCGGCATGTTGCCGGTACGCGGCACCGCCACGATGGATGGCGTATCGCTGCGCGAAGCATTTCTTGCTGCGGCTGCCAGTTCGGCCAGGATGGGGTGGGCAAATAACTGGCGCAAGGGCAGTTCGATGCCCAGGGTCTGGCGCAGATGCGAAACCAGCCGGACCGCCATCAGCGAATGTCCGCCCAGTTCGAAGAAATGGTCGTGCCGGCCGACGCGGTCGAGCCCCAGCAGCTCTGACCAGGACGCGGCGATGGCAGCCTCAACCTCGCCCTGCGGTGCTTCATAGGCCCGGCTCGTTACGGCAGCCTGGCCCGGTTGCGGCAGCGCAGTCCGGTCAAGCTTGCCGTTGGGCGTCAAGGGCAGGGCGTCAAGCAGCACAAAGGCCGCCGGTACCATGTAGTCGGCCAGCGTCAGGGCCAGTTCCTGGCGCAGTTCAGCCGGCGCCAGTTGTATGCCGTCGTGCGGCACCAGGTAAGCCACCAGGCGCTTGTCGCCGGGCGCATCCTCGCGCGCCAGGACAGCGGCTTCCTTCACGCCGCTCATGCCCAGCAGGCAGGCCTCGATCTCTCCAAGCTCGATCCGGAAACCGCGGATCTTGACCTGGAAATCGTTACGCCCCAGGTACTCGATACTGCCATCGGTTCGCCAGCGGGCCAGGTCCCCGGTCCGGTACAAGCGCGAGTCCGGTGTTCCGCCAAACGAGTCAGCCACAAAGCGCTCGGTGCTCAATTCAGGCCGGTTCAGGTAACCACGGGCCACCCCGGCTCCGCCAATATAGATTTCGCCAGCCACCCCGATCGGCACCGGCTGTTGCCGCGCGTCGAGGATGTAAATCTGCGTATTGGCAATTGGCCGTCCGATCGGCACATCCGCCTTGCCGAGCAGATCGGACGTATTGCCCACCTCATGGATGATGCACCCGACCACCGTCTCGGTCGGACCATACTCGTTGATCAAGCGCGCTTCTGGGCAAAGTCCCTTCCACAACAACGCCGTCGCCGCCGGCAAGGCTTCACCACCGATCACGAACACCTGGGGCGAACAGACCGACCGGGTCGACTGCAGGCTTTGCCCCAGCGCCTTCAAATGGGCCGGCGTGATCTTCACAATGCCCGACGTATGTGGCTCGCGCGCGATCCGCTCCAGCGCAGCCAGCTCGTCACCATCGCGCACCAGCCTGACCTTGCCGCCGGAAATCAAAGGCAGATACAAGCTGGTGACGGTTGCATCGAAAGCAATCGGTGACGACACCACCGCATCGGCGCCGTGCGAGCCGGTCAGTGAACCGGTCTGTGAAGCGGCATAGGCATCGTGCGCCCATTGCAGGTAATTCATCAGCCCGCCATGCTCGATCATCACGCCCTTGGGGCGGCCGGTCGACCCTGAGGTATAGATCACATAAGCCAGTTTCGCAGCACCGAGTCCCGCAACGACGGGGTTCGATGCCGAATGGGCAACCAGGGCCACCGCATCGACGGCACCATCCAACACGATCACCGGTACGCCATGGGCAGGCAAGACATCTTCCAGCGCGCTTTGCGTGATCAGGGCAACCGGTGCCGCATCTTCCAGCATGAATGCCAGACGCTCGGCCGGATAGGCTGAATCAAGCGGTACATAAGCCGCCCCGGCCTTGAGAATCGCCAGCAAGCCCACCACCATCTCCGGCGAGCGTTCGGCACATATGGCCACCCGGTCGTCCGGCCTCACGCCCATGGCGAGCAAGCGATGCGCGAGCTGGTTGGCGTGGCGGTTCAATTCGCCATAGGACATCAAGCGGTCTTCGAAGACCAGGGCTGTCGCATCAGGAATACGGTTTGCCTGCTCTTCGAACAATTGATGGGCCAGCCTGCCCGACGGGTAGGGGATGGCCGTGTCATTGAAGCGTTCAAGAATCGTCTGCCGTTCATCATCGCGCAACAAGGGAAGCGCCGCGGCTTCGGTTGACGGTTCTGCCGTCATGGCCTCCAGCAGCACCGTCAGATGGCTGGCCCATCGTTCGATTGTGGCCGTATCGAACAGGTCGGTGGCGTATTCGATCACGCCGGCAATACCCTCGCCATCCTCGGCCAGCAACAGCGAGACATCGAAATGCGTGGTGCCATGAGGCAAGGGCTGCACAGCCACGGTCAACGCCGGCAAAGACAGTTCCTGCCCCGGGGTGTTGTTCAACGACAGCATGGCCTGGAAGATCGGGCTGTGCGACAGGCTGCGTAACGGCTGCACCGCTTCAACGACTTGTTCGAACGGCAAGTCCTGGTGGGCATAGGCCGACAGCAGTGTTGCCTTGACCTGCGCCAGCACCTCGGACACCGTAGCGCCGGCAGGCAGGGTAGTACGTACCGCCAGCGTATTGACGAAGAAACCGATCAGGGGCTCGACTTCCGCGCGTTGACGGTTCGCCACCGGGGTGCCGACCACAACGTCATCCTGGCCCGACAGGCGCGACAGCAGGATGGACCAGCCTGCCAGGAGCGTCATGAACAGGGTGGCATCGTGCTTGCGGGAAAATACGTGCAATTGTCTGCTCAAGGCCGGCGACAGTATCACCGGCACCGTCGCGCCGGCAAAGCTTTGCGCGGCAGGGCGGGGACGGTCGGTGGGCAGCGCCAGCAGGGCCGGCGCGCCTTGCAGGTGGGTGCGCCAGAATGCCACCTGGGCATCCAGTGCCTCGCCTTGCAGCCATTGGCGCTGCCAGACGGCGAAGTCGGCATACTGGATCGCCAGGTGTGGCAAGCGTTGCAGAGGATTGGCCTCGCCTTGCAGGAACGCCGCATACAGGATACCCAGTTCGCGCACCAGGATGCCGATGGACCAGCCGTCGGAGATGATGTGATGCTGGTTGACCGCCAGCACATGTTCGTCATCGGCAACGCGGATCAGGAGGCCGCGAACCAGCGGGACGGCAGACAGGTCGAACGGGGCCGCAATGAACGCGGCAATGGCTTGTTCCAGGGCACCATCGTGGGCACCTGCACGGACGTCATCGGGCAGCAAGCTGACATCCTGCTGCGCCAGCATGAACGGCGCGGGTGCATGGATCACCTGCAGCGGCTGGCCGTCTTGCTGGGTGAAGGAGGTGCGCAGGCTCTCGTGACGGTTGACGATGGCGTCAAGCGCGGCTTGCAAGGCCGGGAGCGAGAGCGCCCCGCGCAGGCGCAAGGCACCGGGCATGTGATAGGCGGCACCGGCAGCGGCATCGAGCTGGTTGAGGAACCACAGGCGTTGCTGCATCCACGATAACGGCAAGGGGCCGGTGCGCATGCTGGCCGCGATGGGGGCGACCTTGGTTTGGGTGCCTGCGGTGATGACGGATGCCAGGGCCGACAACACCGGCTGGGCAAACAATTCGCGCAGCGGCAATTCGACACCCATGCTATCGCGCAGGCGCGACACCAGGCGCACCGCCAACAGGGAATGGCCGCCGAGTTCGAAGAAGTGGTCCCGGCGGCCGATGCGGTCAAGACCCAGCAAGTCTTGCCAGATGGCGGCGATGGCGGTTTCGGTCTCGCCCGCGGGGGCCTCGTAGGCATGGCTGGTCAGCGCCGAGGCATCCGGTGCGGGCAGTGCCTTGCGGTCGAGCTTGCCGTTCGGTGTCAGTGGCAGGGTGGCGAGCATTACGAAGGCGGCCGGGAGCATGTACTCGGCCAGCGACGCGGCCAGTTCGGTGCGCAGTGCGGCAGCAGATAGCGAGGCGCCGGCTTGCGGCACAAGGTAGGCTACGAGACGTTTGTCGCCGGGTACGTCCTCCCGGGCCAGCACTGCCGCTTCCCTGACGCCGGCGCAGGCGAGCAGGCGCGTTTCGATTTCGCCCAGTTCAATGCGAAAACCGCGGATCTTGACCTGGAAGTCATTGCGGCCCAGATACTCGATCCGGCCGCCCGGCAGCCAGCGGCCAAGGTCGCCGGTACGGTACAGGCGGGCGTTGGGTTCGGACGAGAACGGGTCGGCCACAAACCGCTCGGCGGTCAGGTCGGGACGGTTCAGGTAGCCGCGTGCCACACCGGCCCCACCGATGAACAGCTCGCCCGGCACGCCTGCCGGCACGGGCTGGCCGTGCGCATCGAGGATGTAGATCCGGGTGTTGGCGACCGGGCGGCCGATGGTGGAGTCGAAACCGCCTGCGCGTTCCATCGTCACCCAGGTCGAATAGGTGGTTGTTTCGGTCGGCCCATACAGGTTGGCCAGTTGCTTGACGCCGGTCGTCGCAAACAGCCGCTCCGCCAATCCCTGCCTGAGCGGTTCGCCCGCCACGTTGACCATGCGGACGGAGGATGGCACGGCGCCGCTATCGAGCAGGGCAGACAGTGCCGAAGGCACGGTGTTGATCAAGGTGCTGCCTGCGAGTGCGGCCGGTGTTGCCAGGATGTTTTCCACCAGGACGATCGTGGTGCCCGCAGCAAGCGGAGCGAATAGTTCGAAGACGGCGAGGTCGAAGTTGATCGAGGTTGAAAAGACCGAACTGGCCAAGACATCGGTACTGAAGCTTTTCAACGCCCAATGGATGAAATTAAGCACGTTGCCATGCTCGATCATCACGCCCTTGGGGCGTCCGGTGGAACCTGATGTGTAGATTACATAAGCCAGGCTGGAGAGCGACAGCGCAGGAACGAGTGGGTCGGCGTCGCTCAGCGCGTCATGAGCGGTGTCGTCCAGGCAAAGTCGCGCTACGGCATGAGGGGGCAGGCGATCAAACAAGCCGGCCTGCGTAATGAGCGCTGCAGGCGCACAGTCTTGCAACATGAGAGCTAACCGGTCAACCGGATAGGCGGGGTCGAGCGGCACGTAGGCGGCGCCGGCCTTGAGAACGGCAAGCAAGCCGGCGATCATGTCAATCGAACGCTCGGCACAGACGGCAACACAGCCGCCATGCCCCACGCCCATGGCGATCAGGCGATGGGCCAGCCGGTTGGCGCGCCGGTTCAGTTCATCATAGGATAGCGACTGACCGTTGAAGACGACGGCAACGGCTTCCGGCGTCCGCCGCGCAGAAGCTTCGAACAACTGGTGGAGCAAGGCATTCGTGGGATAGACGTGCTGTGTTGCATTGAAAGCTTCCAAAACCTGCTTGCGTTCCGCGTCGGCCATCACATTGAGCCGCGATAACGGCTGGCTTTCATCGGCAGCCATTCCCTCCAGCATGGCCACCAGATAGCCAGACCAGCGGACAATGGTAGATGCATCGAACAAGTCTGTCGCATATTCGATGGCGCAGTTTATGCGTTCGCCGTCATCATCCGCAGCCAGGGAAATATCGAAATGCGTCGATTCGTGCGGCAATGCCAACGGCGACAAGACGAGGCCGGGCAAGCTCAACGTATTTGCCGGCGTATTGTTCATCGACAGCATGGTCTGGAAAACCGGGCTGTGCGACCGGGTGCGAAGCGGCTGAAGCGACTCCACCACTTTCTCAAACGGCAATTCCTGGTGTGCATAGGCTGCCAGCATGCCGGCCTTGACCTGCGCCAGCAGCTCAGGGGTGCTTATGCCATTGTCAAGTCGCACGCGTATTGCCAGCATGTTGACGAAAAAGCCGATCAATGGCTCGACTTCAGCGTGCAAACGGTTCGCCACCGGTGTGCCGACGACGATGTCACCCTGGCCGGAAAGGCGGGACAACAGGGCAGACCAGGCGGCCAGCATGGTCATGAACAAGGTGGCGCCGTGCCGCTGCGACAGCGCGCGCAAGCCCGCACTCGTCTGCGGCGGCAGTGTGAATTTATGATCCGCACCGGCGTAGCTTTGCGCGGCAGGACGAGGGCGGTCCGAAGGCAATTCCAGCAGCGCGGGCGCATCCTGTAGCTGCCCGACCCAGAAGTCCGCCTGTTTTTCCGGCTCCGTTCCGGCCAGCCAGCGGTTTTGCCAATCGGCATAGTCTGCGTATTGCACCTGCAACGGCGCCAATGTGTCGGGCGAGCCATTGATATGGGCGGCATAGAGCGCACTGACTTCCTTGACCAGGATGCCGATCGACCAGCCGTCGGAAACAACATGATGCTGACTCACCACCAGCACATGTTCATCGGCGGCCAGGCGCAACAGCAGGCCGCGGATCAATGGCCCGCGGGAGAGGTCGAAAGGACGCGCAGCTTCGTCGGCAAGCGCCCGGGCCAGGGCGGTCTGATCGGCGCCAGGGATCTCTCTTTCTTCAAGGTGAAAGCCGGCGTTCTCATCTGCAATCACCTGGACGGGGTCTTCGCCGGCATCGACGAATGAAGTGCGCAGGATTTCATGCCGCGCCACGACGCGGTCCAGCGCCCACTGCAGGGCATGCCGGTCCAGCCTGCCTTTGAGGTGCAAGGCTGCCGGTATGTTGTAGGCGGCCATTGCCGCCGAATCGAGCTGGGCGAGGAACCAGAGGCGCTTCTGTGCCGAAGACAGGGGCAGCGGCCGACTACGGTCGGCAGGCACGATCTTCGACGCGGCAGTTTCTGCCGCATGCGCATCAACACGTTGTTTGAGCCGCTTGGCGAGAATGGCTGCCTTGATTGCATCCAGCTTTGCCTTGTCCTTATCCATTTGACGCATCTTCCTTGGCCAACAAGGCCATCAATTCTTCTTCCGACAAGCCATCAAGTTCGGCCTGCATGCTTTCCAGCTCTTCGCCGAGGAAAATTTTCATTTGCAGGGAGCGCACGACAGCGGCAAAACCGGCAAGTTGCGGATTCTGGAATACTGCGGTGACCGGGACATCCACCTGGAAGGCATCGCGCAGGCGTACCGTCAATTGCACCGCCAGGAGGGAGTGGCCGCCCAGTTCAAAGAAGTGATCGTCGCGTCCTATCTTGTCGGCATGGAGCAGTTCCTGCCAGATCTGGGCCACGGCAATTTCGGCTTCACTCTCCGGTGCTTCGAACGGTCGCGAAGCAAGGGCGGTCATGTCCGGAGCAGGCAAGGCACGGCGATCAAGCTTGCCGTTGGGCGTCAACGGCAGGGACGCCAGCACCACAAAGGCGGAAGGCACCATATGTTCGGCCAACGAGGCGCCGAGTTCTTCACGCAATGCCATTGCCGAAAGGCTTGCGCCATCTCTTGCGACGACATAGGCCGCCAGGCGCCGGTCGCCGGGCGTGTCTTCGCGCGAAATGACCACGGCCTCCCGCACTCCTTTGCAACAAAACAGTTGCGATTCGATCTCACCCAGCTCGACACGAAAGCCGCGAATCTTCACCTGGAAGTCGTTGCGGCCGAGGTACGCGATGGTGCCGTCGTCCAGCCAGCGGCCAAGGTCTCCGGTCCGGTACATGCGCGCGTTGGCGCCGGCAGCGAAGGGGTCGGGCAGGAAGCGTTCATCCGTCAGGTCCGGACGATTCAGGTAGCCGCGCGCCACACCGGCGCCGCCGATGAAGATTTCACCCGCAACACCGACTGGAACCGGATGACGATGTGCATCGAGGATATATATGTGGGTATTGGCGATCGGGCTGCCGATACACGGGGCTTGGGGCCAATGTTCCATGTCATCGGCGTCCAGCGTAAACTGTGTGGCGACGTGGGTCTCGGATGGCCCGTACTGGTTATGCAGGAATTTCGCGCCGAATTGCCGTACCAGCGAGATCAGCGAAGCATTGACGAATAGCTGCTCGCCAGCCGTGACGATCTCGCAGGCTGTATGCGACCGCACCGGCTGCTTGTCGAGTTGCGACAGCCCGGCCATTTGCTGCAGCACGGCGTTGGGCAGGTAGACACGCCCAAAACCGGATTCGATGATGAAACGGCGCAGGCGGTCGAGGTCGCGCCGCATGTCTTCATCGATCAATACCAGTTCATCGCCGGCGCATAGCGCGGAAAATATCTCCTGGAAGGAAACATCGAAGTTCAGGGAAGCGAATTGCAAGGTCTTCACCGGCGCTTCATCATGCGTCCTGCGTCCCTTGCGGTCTGCAAGCTGCCACGCCAGCATCGCGACCAATGCACCGACCGGCAGACTGACACCCTTCGGGCGACCGGTGGAGCCGGAGGTGTAAATAATGTAAGCCAGGTTGTCCGGTACAGTGAGGTTCTCCGGGGTGGTTTCCGGGTATCCGGCAAGCGCATCCCATCCACTATCGAGGAAGAGCGTCGGCACGCCGTGGGCGGGCAGGGCATCCTTCAGGCTTTCCAGGCTCAGCAGCATGGCCGGCGCAGATTCCTCCAGCATGTAAGCCAGGCGCTCTGCCGGATAAGCGGGGTCGAGCGGCACATAAGCGCTGCCTGCCTTCAATGTGGCGAGCAGTCCGACGACCATTTCCATGCTGCGTTCGACGCAGATGCCGACCGCCTTGTCCGGCCCCACACCCTGCGCACGCATGTAGTGCGCTAGTTTGTTGGCGCGCTTGTCCAGCTCGCGGTAACTCAGGCGGCTGCCGTTGAATTCCACGGCGGTCAACTCCGGCGTTCTTGCTGCCTGGTCTTCGACCATGCCATGTATCGTCGCCTGTTTTGGAATATCCAGGGTCGAGCTGTTGAAAGTGGAAACCACGCGGTGCCGCTCGGCGGCCGGCAGGAAGTCTGCCGAGTGCAGGTTCGCGTCCGCCTCCAGCAGGTCGACCAGTGTAGCGATGGCCGCGGCAACATAGGCGGCCATCCTTTGCGCCGGCATGCCGGCGCAACACAATGCGGAGATGGCGAACGTTTGCGACAGCTCGTCGATCGACAAGGTCAAGGGATAGTTGGTGCGTTCTTCTGCGTGGAGTAGCCGCATGCCGTCCCAAGCTGCATCAGCGCTTTCCGCATCAGTGGAGTGGCGGTAATTCAACAGGGTTGAGAATAGCGGCAAAGGCGGCACGACACCACTGCTGCGCTGGGCCAGCGACAGCGGTGCATGTTCGTGTTCGAGAAGTTCGAGCAGGCTTTCATGCGTACTGCGCACCGCATCGGATGCGCGCAGTTCACCCAGCGTCACGCGCAGGGGCAGGGTATTCATGTAGAGACCGACTGCGCGGTCGGCACCTGCAGTACCCTGCATGCGACCAAGCAGCACCGTGCCGAATACCACGTCGTCGCGCCCGGTGCAGCGTGCCAATACCTGGGCGAAGGCGACATGGAACAACACTGCGGCCGAGACACCTTGGTGACGTGCTTGCTCACGAATGCGCAGCGAAAGCGCAGCGTCGAGAGTCTGCCTTGCCTCCTCGACCAGACTGCCGCTGCCTGACACGTCAAGGATGCCGAAAGGCGCCGTGGGTTCGTCAATATCGGCCAGACGGCGACGGAAGTAGGCTTCGTGCTCTTCCGATGGCATGCCGCTTATCCGGGAAATCAAATCGCGATAGGGGACCGGTTGAGGCAGCAAAGCGGTGGATTTACCGTGCTCCGCATTTTGCAAAATCTGGATTTCACCAACCATGTTGGCCAGGGAAACATGGTCGATCGAAATATGATGCGTCAGCAATGCCAGCAGCCATTCTTCCGAGCCAGGATCGCGGGCAATGTACGCTGCCAGCGGTGGCGCCAGCCGCAGATCCAGCTTTTGCGACCTTGCATGTTGTTCCAATTGGCGTGCAGGGTCGGCGCCGTGATCCAATACTGGGTTCAGTACCCGAGCCATTGCCACTTCGTGCACTGGAAGCTGCACCTCGCGGCAGACTACCTGCATCAGCTGTGGCAACCCCTCCCAGCGGAAGCTGGTGCGCAGTACGTCATGCCGGGAGATCACTTCCCGCAATGCGCGAAGGAATCCATCCAATTGCGTGCGGCTGTCAAACGCCATCGTCGGGCACTGCAGGTAGACATCATCTTCCGGGCTTGCCATGTGATGGAACAGGATGCCTTGCTGCAGCGGAGACAACGGGTAGAGGTCCTGGATGTTTGCTGCGCCGCCGGGAATGCCCGATGCGATGGTGTTGATCTGGGCCTGGCTCAATGGCGCCAGCGGCACCATGTCTGGAGTGATCGTCGTGCAGTTTTCGGGAATGCCGCTCCGGACGGTGGTATGCGATGCAACCGTGCCGCCCAAGCAATCCGCAATGGACGCAGCCAGTTCGTGCAAGACCGGTTTGGTGAACACCGTCCGTATCGCCGGGCTCCATCCACGCTGGCGCATGCGTTCGATGAAGGCAACGATCATCAGCGAATGGCCGCCCAATTCAAAGAAATGGTCGTGCCGGCCGACACGTTCGAGGCCCATCAACTCTTGCCAGGCGCCGGCAATGGCCATTTCAACCTCGCCCTGCGGCGCGGCATAGGCGCGCGCCATGGTGGCAGCCTGGCCGGGATGGGGCAGCGCGGCGCGGTCCAGCTTGCCATTGGGTGTCAGGGGCAGGGCATCCAACACGACAAAGGCTGACGGCACCATATACTCGGCCAGCGTGACGGCCAGGGTTGCGCGCAATTCAGCCGGCACCAGCACTGCACCCTGATGTGCCACAAGATACGCCACCAGGCGCTTGTCGCCCGGCAAGTCTTCCCGCGCCAATACCGCCGCTTCCCGCACCCCCGCGATCGCCATCAGCGAGGCTTCGACCTCTCCCAACTCGATACGGAAGCCGCGTATCTTGACCTGGAAGTCGTTGCGCCCCAGGTATTCGATCGTGCCGTCGGCTCTCCAGCGCGCCAGGTCGCCCGTCTTGTACAGACGTGCCCCTTGCCGGTCACTGAACGGATCGGCCAGAAAGCGTTCCTGGGTCAACTCGACACGGTTCAGGTAGCCGCGGGCCACGCCGGCACCACCGATATGGATTTCGCCGGTGACGCCAATCGGCACCGGCCGGCGTTGCGGGTCCAGGATATGGATTTGCGTATTGGCAATCGGCCGTCCGATCGGCACGTCCGCCTTGCCTTGCAGCTCGGCAGGTTCCCCGACTTCATGGATAATGCAACCCACCACCGTCTCGGTTGGGCCGTACTCATTGATCAGGCGCGCCTGCGGGCAAAGAGCCTTCCACAGCAAGGCCGTGGCAGCCGGCAAGGCTTCCCCGCCGATCACGAAGACTTGCGGGGTGCATCCCTGCAGCGATGCCGATTGCGATGCCTGCAGGCTCTGGCCCAGCACCTTCAAATGCGCCGGGGTGATCTTCACGATGCCCGATGTTTGCGGCGCACGCACGATCCGCTCCAGCGCGGCGAGTTCGTCACCATTGCGCACCAGGCTGACCTTGCCGCCTGAAATCAGCGGCAGATACAGGCTGGTAATGGTCGCATCGAACGCAATCGGCGACGATACTACCGCGTCGGCGCCATGCGAGCCGACATAGGCTGCCTGTGCCCATTGCAGGTAATTCATCAAACCGCCATGCTCGATCATCACGCCCTTGGGACGGCCGGTGGAGCCGGAGGTATAAATCACATAAGCCAGGGAAGACGTGGACAGTCCTGCAATTACCGGATTGGAAGCCGAATGGGCCACCAGCGCTACCGCGTCGACTGCTCCATCCGGCACGATGATCGGCACGCCATGGGCCGGCAACACATCTTCCAGTGCGCTTTGCGTGATCAAGGCAACGGGCGCCGCATCTTCCAGCATATAAGCCAGGCGTTCCGCCGGATACGCCGGATCGAGCGGCACGTAGGCGGCACCGGCTTTGAGAATCGCCAGCAGGCCGACCACCATTTCGATCGAGCGCTCCACGCAGATTGCCACCCGGTCATCCGGCACCACGCCCCTGTCGATCAAATGATGCGCCAACTGGTTGGCGCGGCGGTTCAACTCCCCATAGGACAGTGAACGGTCTTCGAAGACCAGCGCAACCGCTTCGGGGGAATGCGCAACCTGCTCCTCAAACCAATGATGCACCAGCCTGTCCGATGGGTAAGACACCGCCGTGTCGTTGAAGCCTTGCAGGATCAGGCTTCGGTCATCTTGCGTCAGCAGCGGCAGCGCCACCACATCCGATTGCGGTGCTGCCGTCATCGCCTCGAACAGCACCGTCAGATGGCCCGCCCACCTCTCGATGGTGGCGGCGTCGAACAAGTCCGTGGCATATTCGATGACGCCGGCAATCCCTGCGCCGTCCTCGGCGAGCAACAGCGACAGGTCGAAGTGGGTGGTAGCATGGGGCAACGGTTGTGGCGCCGCAGTCAATTCCGGCAAGGACAGTTCTTGCGCCGGCGTATTATTCAACGACAGCATGGCCTGGAACAGCGGGCTGTGCGACAAGCTGCGGGCTGGCTGCACCACTTCCACTACGTGCTCGAACGGCAGGTCTTGATGGGCATAGGCAGACAACAAGGTCGTCTTTACCTGTGCCAGCACGTCCGATACTGTCGCCCGCTGCGCCAAGGTGGTGCGCAGCGCCAGCGTATTGACAAAGAAGCCGATCAAAGGCTCCACTTCTGCGCGCTGGCGGTTCGCCACCGGAGTGCCGACCACGATGTCATGCTGGCCAGACAGGCGCGACAGCAAAATGGTCCAGCCGACCAGCAGTGTCATGAACAGCGTCGCGTCATGGGCACGGGAGAATTCGCGCAAACGCCGGCTCAGTTCCGGCGACAGCGTGACCGGTATGGTCGATCCGGCATAGTTTTGCACGGCAGGACGGGGACGGTCCGTCGGCAATTCCAGCAAGGCCGGCGCTCCTTGCAGGTGGGCGCGCCAGAATGCCGTTTGCGCGGCCAGGGCCTGGCCTTGAAGCCGTTCGCGTTGCCAGACGGCGAAGTCGGCGTACTGGATCGGCAACGGCGGCAAGGAGGCAGTACTACCGTGCAAGAAAGCTTCGTACAACGCGCCCAACTCGCGCACGAGGATGCCGATGGACCAGCCGTCTGAAATGATGTGATGCTGGTTCACGGCCAGGACGTGCTCTTCGTCTGCCATGCGTATCAGAAGGCCGCGGATCAGCGGTGATGCGGAAAGGTCGAAAGGCGTGGCGAGAAACGATGAAATGGCTTGTTCCAGCGCGGCTTCGCGGAGGGACAAGGGCAGCGCAGCAAGATCCTGCTCGGCCAAGGCAAACGGCGATGGGGCATGGATCACCTGGACAGGTTGGCCGTCGCGTTGGCCAAATGAGGTGCGCAGGCTCTCGTGACGATTCACGATGGCATCAAGGGCCGAGCGCAAGGCGGCAAGCGAGAGACGTCCGCGCAAACGCAGGGCGCCAGGCATGTGATAGGCCACACCGGCGGCGCCATCGAGCTGGTTCAGGAACCATAACCGTTGCTGCATCCATGACAGCGGCATGGCGCCTGTGCGCGCCACGGCGGCGATGGGTTCAATATCGGCATGGACAAGCCCTTCCACGAGGGCGGCCAGTGCGGCCAGTGTCGGCTTCGCGAACAGCTCACGCAGGGAGAGTTCGGCACCCAGGGTCTGGCGCAAGCGCGAAACCAGGCGCACCGCCAGGAGCGAATGGCCACCGAGCTGGAAAAAATGGTCGTGGCGGCCGATGCGGTTTATACCCAGCAAGTCTTGCCAGATGGCGGCAATGGCGGTTTCGGTTTCGCCAACCGGGGCCTCGTAGGCTTCGCTGTTGACGGCCGACGCATCCGGCGCAGGCAGGGCCTTGCGATCAAGCTTGCCGTTGGGGGTCAGCGGCAAGCGGGCCAGGACGACGAACGCGGACGGCACCATGTAGTCGGCGAGGGACGCGGCCAGTTCGGCACGCAATGCTATAGGGGATAGGGTGGCATCGCCTGCGGCTACGAGGTAGGCAACCAGGCGCTTGTCGCCGGGTACGTCTTCCCGGGCCAGCACGACCGCTTCCTTGACACCGTGGCAGGCCTGCAAGCGGGTTTCTATTTCGCCGGGTTCAATGCGAAAGCCGCGGATCTTGACCTGGAAGTCGTTACGGCCCTGGTATTCGATCCGGCCATCGGCGCACCAGCGGCCGAGGTCGCCGGTGCGGTACATTCGCGCATGCGGGTCCGAGCAGAACGGATCTGTGAAGAAACGTTCGGCGGTCAATTCGGGCCGGGCCAGATAGCCGCGCGCAACGCCGGCACCACCAATGTAAATTTCGCCCGGCACGCCGGCCGGAACGGGCTGACGGTAGGTATCGAGAATGTAGACTTGCGTGTTCGAGAGCGGACGGCCTATGGTGGGAGCATGGCTCGATCCATCGATTTTTTCAATGGTTGTGTCGACCGTGCATTCGGTCGGCCCATAAACGTTGTAAAAATCGACAGGCAGGCCCTTCAGCTTGTTCCACAGCGACGGGCTGATGGCATCGCCGCCGACCATGATTTTTTTGAGGGCGCGGGCTTTACCCAGGCCGGGCAGCATGAGATGTTCGAGTTGTGCAGGCGTGCAATCGATTATTTCGACTTGATGCTCATCGAGATAACCCAGCAACGCTTCGCCATCTGCCCTGGCCGGCTGCGGTACAAGCACCAGGCAATGCCCGGAGAGCAATTGCAGGATGCCTTGCAGGGAAGCATCGAAAGAAATTGACGCATTGAGAGCGACCCTGGCTGGGGCGGTGCAATCTTCAAACACCGTCTTCCCGAGTGCGTTCCACAGATTGACCGCCGAACGGTGCTCGATCATCACACCTTTGGGTTTGCCTGTGGAGCCCGATGTGTAAATCACATAGGCCAGGCTGGACGAAGATACTCGTCCGGTTGTTGGAGGTATCGAATCGAACGTTTCCGGCGCGGACGATGCTGCGTCATCGACGAATAAAAGCGGCACAGCATGACCGGGCAAGCGGGTGGCGATGTGGTTTTGCGTCAAGAGGGCGGAAGGCGAAGAATCTTCCAGCAGGAAGGCCAGACGCTCAACAGGATAGGCGGGATCGAGCGGGACATACGCAGCCCCTGCCTTCAGGATGCCCAGCAGACCCGCCACCATCTCGACGGAGCGCTCGATACAGATCGCTACGCGGTCGCCGGGCCCGACCCCCATGCCAGTCAGGCGATGTGCCAGGCAGTTGGCACGACTGTCGAGTTCTCGATAAGTGACGGTTTCGCCTTCGAAAATGACAGCGGACGATTCCGGATGAAGCGCAACCCTTTCTTCGAACAGTTGATGAATCGTCTTTTCTGCAGGATAGGCCCCGCCGGTGGCGTTGAAGTCCGATAAAACAAGCCGCAATTCCTGCTCCGGCAGCATCGTCAACGAAGCGGCTGGTGCGGCGCTTTCTTCCTCGATAGCCATCAACATTGAAGACATGGCGGCAAGAATGATTTTCTGCAACCGTGCGGCGCCGATGCTCTGCGCGCAATTCACCGTGAGCGCAAAATCCTCGCCAAGATCGTCGATGCCGATGGCGACCGGATAATTGGTGCGTTCTTCCACGCTGATCAAGCGCGCGCCGCCGAGATCGAGATTTGATATATCTTCGCCGGCGACGAGGCTGCCGTGACGGTAATTCAGGATCGACGCGAACAAGGGCACCGAGACCGGGACCGCGCTGCAGCGTTGCGCCAGATGCAACGGCGCGTGTTCGTGCTCGAGCAGCAGGCTCATCTGGCGGAATGTTTCGTTCACTGCATCCCGCATGTTGCGGCCGACGAGCGAAATGCGCAAGGGCAGGGTATTGATGAAGATACCCAATGCGCGCTCCACACCTTCCATGCCTTGCAAGCGCCCGGAAAGCACCGTGCCGAACACGACGTCTTCCTTTCCGCTGCATTTGGCCAGCACCAATGCCCAGGCACAGTGAAATAACAGGGCGGCACTGACGCCATGGCGGCGAGCGCCTTCGCGAATGCGGGCGGACAAGGCCGGGTCCAGAACACTGCGCAGCGTTTCCTGCTCGGCCTGCATGCCGTTGCCGATTTCCGATGGCATAGGTGCGAAGATCACTGTCGGCTCATTGAAATCCGCCAGCAACTCGCGGAAAAAGCTCTCATGCGCGGATTCCGGTTGCGTACGCATCAGTGCAACGAAATTGCGATAGGGCAGCGGCGCGGGTAGCCGTGTGCGCCCGGGCGCGTGGCCGTCTTTCAGCAATTCACCGATTTCTGCCAGCATCAACTGCAGGGAATAGTTGTCGCTGATGAGATGGTGGTCCAGTACCGCCAGCAGCCAGTTACCGGCGTCGGGGTCGAACATGGCGTGCGCAGCGACCAGCGGAGCATGGCGCAGATCGAGTTGCACGAGCCGCGGGTTGGTCTTTGCCGCCAGCAATTCCAGCGCATTGGCCCCTGGCGCCTCATGTTCGGTGAACGGCAGCGTCGCCTGACGCTGAACCACTTGCACCGGGTTTTCGAGCCCGTTCCAATGGAACCCGGTACGCAGGATATCGTGACGGTCAATCACCGTCTGCAGTGCAGCGAGGAATGCATCAAGGTTTGCGCGGCTGTCAAACGCCAGCATGCTGCGAGTCAGATAGGCGTCATCTTCCTGTTCCAGCAAGTGGTGGAACAGCATGCCCTCTTGCAGCGGCGTCAGCGGGTAGATGTCCTGCACATTGGCCGCACCGCCATCGACCAACCCGACGATGCCGTCAACCTCTTCTTGGGAGAGAGCGACCAAGGGTAGCAATTCCGGCGTAATGCGTCGGCACCCGGCACCAATTTGATTGGCCGGAACATCAAACACCGGCGCTTGCATGGAGACCGCTACGATCTGGCGTGCGAAAGCGGACAGCACCGGCGCCGTGAATACTGCGCGCACACTGGCAGTAAAGCCCTTTTGCCGCAAGCGTTCAATAAATCCGATCACCATCAGCGAATGGCCACCGAGCTCGAAAAAATGGTCATGCCGGCCGACCTGGTCGAGTTGTAATAAATCTTGCCAAATGACGGCGATCAATGCTTCCGCCTCGCCTTGTGGCGCTTCGAATTCACGTCGGAGTACCGAAGTCTGGTCCGGCGCCGGCAAGGCGCGGCGGTCCAGCTTTCCGTTGGTGGTCAGGGGTAGTACGTCCATCACCACGTAAGCGCCCGGCACCATGTGTTCGGCCAAGGTACGGCCGAGTTCAGTGCGTATGCCAGCAAGCGATAAAGGCATGCCTCTACGCGCAACCAGGTAGGCCACAAGACGCTTGTCGCCCGGCGCATCCTCGCGCGCAATCACGACCGCATCGCCGACACCGGCGCAAGCGAGCAGCTTCGCTTCGATTTCGCCCAGTTCAATGCGGAAACCACGTATCTTGACCTGGAAGTCGTTGCGGCCCAGATATTCGATGTCGCCGTCAGGCAGCCAGCGGCCAAGGTCGCCGGTCTTGTACAGGCGCGCATCGGGGGCATTGCTGAACGGGTCCTTGATAAAGCGCTCTGCGTTGAGTTCCGGGCGGTTCAGGTAGCCACGGGCCACGCCGGCTCCGCCCACGTAAATCTCGCCGGCGACGCCGATCGGCATCAGCCTGCCATGGCCGTCCATGATATGCATCTGCAAATCCGGAATCGCACGGCCGATCACACTGCCGCGCGAAGCGGCAATATCCTGGGCCGTAATGACGCGATAAGTGGCATGCACAGTGATTTCCGTAATGCCGTACATATTGACCAGGCGCGTGCGCTGCGGGTCGTTGCGCGACACCCAGGGCGCAAGCGTGGGAAGTTCCAGCGCTTCGCCGCCAAAAATGACGTGGCGAAGCGCATGATGCAAGCCATCTGCAGGTTCCGCTGCTTCGGCGGCGATCAGCGGCCTGAATGCGCTGGGAGTCTGGTTGAGCACCGTTACGCCTTCCCGGCACAGCAACGCGTAAAAATCGCGCGGGGAACGCGCACAATGGGATGGCACAATCACCAGGCGTCCGCCGTACAGCAAGGCGCCCCAGATTTCCCACACGGAAAAATCAAACGCGAACGAATGGAACAGTGTCCACACATCGGCGGCACCGAAGCCGAACCAGTGGTCCGTGGCAAGGAACAGGCGCGAGACATTGCCATGTTCGACCATCACCCCCTTGGGCCGGCCGGTGGAACCCGAGGTATAAATCACATAGGCAAGGCTGGACGAAGAAAGCGACGCAACGTCTGGATTGCAGGTATCTGCCTCATCGGACGATGAAGAAGAAAGGCATGCCTCATCAACAAGAACGGTAGCAAGTTCGTGCTTCGGCAAAATCCCTGCCAGCGCAGCCTGCGTGAGCAGCGCCACAGGCTGGGAATCTTCCAGCATGTAAGACAGCCGGTCTGACGGATACGCCGGATCAAGCGGTACATAGCCGGCACCCGCCTTGAGAATGGCGAGCAGGCCCACCACGATTTCCATCGAGCGCTCGACACAGATTGCCACGCGGTCTCCGGGCGACACACCCATGGCGATCAGGCGATGCGCCAGCCGGTTTGCACGGCGGTTGAGTTCGCCGTAAGACAATGAGTGTTCTTCAAAAGTCAGGGCCGGCGCATCGGGGTTGCCTGCGGCCTGCGTTTCGAACAGGCGATGGATCAGGCTTTCACCGCCATAGTTCGGGGCCGCTTGATTAAACTCGCCCAGCAGGCGATGCCGTTCTTCTGCCGGCATCGCATCAATGCCGTGCGAAGCCATGCCGCCACCCGTTTCAAGTGCCTGGACCAGCGAGGAGGCCGATGTTGCCAGATAGTGCAACATGCGCGCGGCCGATATTCCCGAGACGCACATGGCCGACGCTACAAACCCTTGGTCGAGGTCATCCACCGACAGCGTGAGCGGATAGTTGGTCCGCTCCTCGGCGCCCAGCAGGCGCACGCCTGACCAAGCAGTCCGTGAATTTTGGGCGACGGTCTTCGAATGCCGGTAATTGAACAACGCCGCAATCAATGGGAGTGGCGATGCGATACCGCTGGCACGCTGTGCCAGCGATAGCGGCGCATATTCGTGTTCCAGCAACTCATGCAGGTTTTCATGGGTTTCGCGCACGACAATGCTGACGGAGCGTTGACCCAGGCTCACGCGCAGCGGCAATGTATTCATGTAAAGCCCCATTGCACGGTCGGCGCCAGCCGTCCCCTGCAAGCGGCCCAGCAGGACAGTGCCGAAAACCACGTCTTCACGGCCTGTGCAGCGCGCCAGTACCTGGGCGAACGCAACGTGGAATAAGACTGCAGCCGAAACGCCATGTCGGCGTGCCTGTTCCCGGATGCGCAGCGACAGGGCGGCATCGAATTCGAGACTGGTTTCTTCGACCTTGCTGCCGTTGCCTTGCACATCAAGAATGCCGAAAGGCGCGGTAGGTTCATCCACGTCGGCAAGTCTGCGCCTGAAATAGGCTTCGTGGTGGGTGGATGGCGTGCTCTGGACCCGTGCAATGAAGTCGCGATAAGGCACCGGCTCGGGCAGGCAGGAATCTGCGCCCTCGAGCATGGCCTTGACTTCATTGACGATCAGTTCCAGCGCAAGATGATCGGTCGTCACGTGATGCATCAGCAGCACCAGCAGCCATTCATTGTCCGCCTGGCCGCCCGTATTACCACTTTTCGGATTGGCGGCAATATGCGCTTCCATCAGCGGCGCGCGTTCCAGGTCGAGGCGTTGCTCGCGCGAAACGAGTTGATATTGCAGTTCCTGGTGCGCCAGGCCGGTATCGGCCAATGTTTTTTCCTCTATACAGAGGTGGGCTTGGCGGCACACCACCTGCACCGGCTTGGCCAGGCCTTTCCAGCGCATGCAGGTGCGCAGGATGTCGTGACGCGCAATCACGCCCTGGAGCGCGCCGAGGAAGTCGTCAAGGCGTTGCCTGCTATCGAAAGACAGGAAGGAGCGCAATACATAGGCATCCATCTCTTGTTCGAGCAGGTGGTGAAACAGAATGCCTTCCTGTAGCGGGGAGAGCGGATAGATGTCTTGAATATTGGCGACCCCGCCGGCTACACCGGCAGTGATGAGATCGATTTCCTGCTGTGTGAGCTCAACCAGCGGCAACATGTCCGGCGTAATCGCCTGGCAGTTCTCCGTGATGAGATTGGCCGGCGCCACGCCACATTCCGGGCGTTCGCCCTGTTCGGCCGCAGCGGCAAGCTCGGCCAATACCGGCGAGGCAAAGAGATTGCGCACGTTCAGGTGCAGGCCGGCACTATGCAGCCTGTCGATCAGTGTTACTGCGATCAATGAATGGCCGCCAAGTTCGAAGAAATGATCGTGCCGGCCCACCCGTTCGATGCCCAGCAATTCGCTCCAGATGGCTGCAACCAGCAGTTCCGTTTCGCCTTGCGGCGCTTCATAGGTGCGGGCAATGACGGCGGATGCGTCCGGCGCCGGCAATGCCCTGCGGTCCAACTTGCCGTTCGGCGTCAGGGGCAGGCCATCAAGCAAGACAAAGGCCGACGGCACCATATACTCAGCCAGCGACGCCGACAGGGCCTTCCGCAACGCCGCGGGCGACAACGCGACGCCGGTTCGCCCCGCCACGTAGGCAACCAGTTTCTTGTCACCCGGCGCATCTTCCCTCGCGATGACGGCAGCTTCTTTCATTCCGTCAATAGCCAGCAGGCAGGACTCGATCTCACCGAGCTCGATGCGAAAGCCGCGCAGCTTGACCTGGAAGTCATTTCGCCCCTGGTACTCGATGTTGCCATCGGGCTTCCAGCGGGCCAGGTCACCGGTGCGATACATCGTTGCATCCGGCTTGCCGCAGAAAGGATCGGCAAGAAAACGCTCAGCCGTCAGTTCGGGGCGATTCAAATAACCGCGCGCAACGCCCGCGCCGCCGATCACAAGTTCTCCGGTAACTCCAATCGGCACCGGCTGCTGTTTCTCATCAAGGATGTAGACCCGCATGTTCGCAATCGGGCGGCCGATCGGCACGGAATCGGCTTCTTCACCGTTGCAGGGGTAGGCGCTTGCGCAGACCGTGGTTTCCGTCGGCCCATAGGCGTTGATCACGCGATGGCGCGTGCCCCAGCGCCGAGCCAGCGGTGCCGGCAGGGCTTCCCCGGCAAGCACCAGTGTCATGGGTTCGAGGACGGTCTCATCGTGCCAGGCTGCCAGTGCCGAGGCCGGTAGCGTGACGTGGGTAATGCCTTTCCCGATCAGCGTCTGCAAGAGCGGCGTGCCGGGCAGCAGGTCGCTCCGCGATGCCAGGCACAAAACGGCGCCTGCGCACAGGGCCGTCATGATTTCCGATACGCTGGCATCAAAACTGAACGAGGCAAATTGCAGAAGCCGACTGTCTGCGCGGATGCCGAAGCAATCAATCTGTGCCAAAGCAAGATTGCACAGTCCTCGATGCTCGATCATCACCCCCTTGGGGCGGCCGGTCGAGCCCGACGTATAGATTATGTAAGCCAGGTTCGACGATGACAGATTGACGATTGCAGGATTCGATGCCGGGCAACCTGCCAGCGCTGCAATGGCCTCGGCATTGTCGATCATGACCATTGGCAAGTCATGGGTTGGCATGGACGGCGTCAGCGGGCTTTGCGTGATAAGCGCCTTGGGAGCGGCGTCATCGAGCATATAAGCCAGGCGTCCTGCCGGATATGTCGGGTCGAGCGGTACATAGGCAGCGCCGGCCTTGAGGATGGCAAGCAGGCCGACGACCATATCGATGGAACGCTCCACGCAGATGGCCACACGGTCGTCAGGTAGCACGCCTATACGAATGAGATGATGAGCCAGCCGGTTCGCCTGGTTATTGAGTTCGGCATAGGTCAAGCGATGCTGTTCGAATACCACGGCAGGTGCGTCCGGGGAGCGCGCGGCCTGCTCCTCGAACAGTTGATGGATCAGTTTGTCGGCCGGGTAGGGGGCTTCGGTATTGTTGAAACCATCCAGAATTGCATGTCGCTCTTCCGTTGAAAGAAGCGGCAATTCGTCCACGGGCAGCGAGGGCGCAAACGACATTGCGTCAAGCAAAGTCACCAGGTGGTTTGCCAGCCGCTGCATGGTCGCGAGTTCGAACAGATTTTCGTCATACCAGAATTCGCAATGCAGCCGGCCGCCCATTTCCGTGACCTCAAGTGACAGGTCCGACAGGCCGCGGGCACCATTGCTTTTTTGTAGCAAGGAAGGCCGCAGTTCGAGACCGCCCCAATGGATTGGGTCCGCATCTGCATCCATGCTTAGCAATGCCGCTAGATCGGTTTCGCTACGCGTCTTTTGATAGATGAACGACGTCTGAAACAGCGGCGCGACGCCATCGGCACGCGAGAGGTGCAGCCGTTCCACCATTTCGGCGAACGGAAAATTCTGGTGGTCGAGACCGCGGAAAAAACTGTCGCGCGCCTGCCGCAGCAACTGCGCCACGGTCATGCCGCGGGAGAAACGGCCGACCAACGGCAGCGGATTGACGAAGTCCCCCGCGACCGGCAGCCAGGCAGCCTTGCTGCGCCCTGGAACTGCGCAACCGACCGCAATCGCATCCTGCCCCGAGCAGCGATGCAGCATAAGCTGGTAAGCAGCCAACAGCACCGAGGCTGCGGTACATTGGTTTGTTCGCGCGAGTTCATTGACACGTGCAGTCTGTGCACCATCCATGACACGGATGAAGGTGGCGATTCGTCGAGTTGGCCCGGCAGTTGCGCGTGACCGGTCCGCAGGCAGTTGTAGAACAGGCAATTCGGTGCCCAGATATTGCTGCCAATAGCGCCAGTGGGACTCGGCCGCGTCGCTTTCCAGCCATTCGCGCTGCCATTGGACATAATCGAAGTAGCTTGCGCCGCCCGGCAGTTTCTCTTCGTCCGGTCCCGGCCCTGAAGACATGGACTTGCCGATCTCTTCGCATATTTTCCAAAACGACCAGCCATCGACCGCGATATGATCGAAGACAATCAGAAGGAAACTCTCGATGCTGTCGGCAGCGTCGCGCCGATAGACGCAGGCGCGGAAACGCGGCGCCTGTTCCAGTTCGAAGGGACGGTGGCATGTGTCCTGCATGCTTGCACGCAGAGATGCATCGCCAAGGCCTGTTGCATCGACGACCTCGACTTGGACTTGCGCCGCAGGGTCCAGGGCCTGCTCGGGAATGCCATTGTTCTGGCGGAAACGCACACTCAGCATGGGATGCCTGATGATTGCCCGTTGCAATGCCCGAGCCAAGGCATCAACATCAATTTCACCATTGACCTTTGCTGAAAGGGCAATGTTATGAAGACCACGGTTTTCTGGGTCAAGACGGTAAAGGAACCAACGGCTGGCCTGTGCCGACGACAGCCGATGCCAGACTACGGTCGTATCGTTGCCAGTTGAAGAATTCATTCCGTCTGTTCCTTGTATTCCGTGGATGCGCAGCGGGGACGGCGCTTGGTGGTTCATTGGCTTGGTTCGTTTCTTTGGTCGGCAACTATCCGGATCTCAGACCGTCTTATTGCTCCATTACGCTGACCTGGAGCTTATTCAGGCAGCGCAACACGGAACTCGTGCGGTAACTGAATTCCTGGGGCAGCAATCGCATTGCCGGAAAACGGGAAAACAGCGACGCGAAGGCTTCCTGGGCTTCGATCCTGGCCAATTGCGCTCCAACGCAAAAATGCATGCCATCGGCGAACGACATGTGATGGGGGCGGGGGCGTTTCAAGTCAAGCTGCTCCGGATTCTCGAATTGATCAGAGTCGCGATTGGCCGAGGCGAGCAGCACGTAGAGTTGATCACCCTTGCGGATTGTTTTTCCACCAAGCTCGACGTCTTCCAGTGCCGTTCTCGACGTCATCTGGAACGGCGAGTCATAGCGCAAAAGTTCCTCGACGGCGTTGGCGGATAGTTCGGGCTCAAGGACCAGCAATTGCCTTTGTTCGGGATGGCGCATCAGCGCAAGCGAACCATTTCCCAGCAAGCCCGTCACTGTTTCCTCACCAGCGGTAAACATGAGGACCAGCGTCGAGACGATTTCCGCTTCCGTCAGCCGATCTTCCTCGTCGTGCGCACTGATCAGGGCTGAAACCAGATCCTCCTGTGGCAGGGCGCGGCGCTCGCTGATCAGTTGGTGCAGGTAGGCCATGAATTCGCCGGAACAGCGGTTCAATTGCGCGTAGTCATCGAGCGACATCAGGGGATCGAAAATACGTCCGATCTGGCTCGCCCAGGCTGCGCAACGGCTCACATCCTCCGGCGGTATTCCCAGCAAATAACCGATCACGCGCTGCGGCAAGGGCTTGGCAAAATCCGACATCAGGTCGAATTTCTCGCGCTGTTCCAATTCGTCGAGCAGGTCTTCCACGCATTGTCGAATCCGTATCCGCATCTGGTCGATATTGCGCCGCTGAAATGCATGCAACACCAATTTGCGCAGGCGTGCATGGGCAGCGCCTTCGAGAAAGGCAAACCAGTTTTCGGCGTTGACGATAAGGTCGTCCAGGTCTTTGGGTTGATTGGCCAGGACCTGGCGGGTTTTAAGCATGTCGTTCTTGCGGCGCAACTGGACGGGCACGTCTTGTGATCGAAAACGCTTGTCCTTCAGAACGAAGCGAACATGCTCGTATCTGGCGATGAACCAGACGCCCCAAGGGCTCCGATGGACGGGATCGGATTGCAGCAGTCGCCGGTAATGCGGATAGGGGTCCCGGTTGAAACCCGGATCGCGCGGATTGAAGAACAACGACACCGGTGCGGCGCCCGGCCTTGCCGTACGAACCGGGGTGGTATGTTCTTTGACGTCCGACATGATTTCTCCAGAAAATTCAAGTTTGCTCGGCACCCTGCGAAGCCAAGGCTTCAGACAGTGTGCGGATGCTCGGATATTCCCAGAACAAGGTGATGGACAATTCCTCGCCCACCAAGCCTCCGAGCTCCTGTGTGAGGGTCACGGCGAGGGCAGAATCGAGGGCATAGTCGGTAAAGGCTCTGTCGATATCGATTTCGTGCGGCGCAACCTGGATCAAAGCTGCAAAGCGGTCGATCAGCCAGTTCTGGATATCCTGCCGGGTATTGGTCATAGTTGTTCCGTTCAAATGCTCAAATTCAAAGTGTCAGACTGGAAAAGTGGAGGCCAGCCTGGGCGTCAGTGATGGCCAGGTTGTCGCGCAGCGCGTGATGACGGTGCCGCACGAATGGGTAAAGCGGCAATTGCATGTTGTTGCCGGGGATGGCGTCGGCCAGTCCGCTTGTTGCCGGCGCAAAGCCTTTTTCATAAAGCATGCATGTCAGTAATGCGCGCCGCAGGGTCGGAGCATCATCCTCGCGCCACACCATATCGGATTGCCCATCCGAAGCGCCGGCACGGACCAGGATCACGCAATCATGGAAGGGTGGGCTTTCTTCGTGAAATACCGCGCAGGAGAGCCCCATGTCCGTTGCCCGGCTCGATAGCCAGGCCGCTTCAGCAGTGGTATTGGCAGCATCCAGGTAGATCTGCCCAATGCCGAAGTCAGACAGCATGTTTCTGAATCCATGACAGCTAATTTGATCTTTTGCAACTGCACCATCGATGCTGGGGCGGGCAGCTTCAATGCCGATGCGGCATAGCGCCTTGCCGGGGCGAACGGGCGACGCTACGTCAAGCGCAGCTATCGCATCTTCCCAAGACCGCACCCGAAGTGCGCGACGATATTGATGATGCTGCCTGCGCAGCGCAGCCATGCGGCAGAAATCATGTAGTTCGCCCAGCGAGGCATTACGTGCCGCCATTGCCCTGAGCTGCTTGACATAACTGATGCACAGGCGCGCAAATGCTTCTTCGTTTTTTGCGCTCAGCATCAACACCTGCATTGAATCAACCTGATCACCCGCGGAACGATGCTCTGGATGGACCCGTGCTGCATACTCTCCCAGAACGATATGCGCATTGGCACCGCCGAACCCGAATGCGCTCACGGCTGCCCGCCTCGGCCTTTCATCTGCATCCCAGGCCACGGCAGCGTCGCAGATTCGCATCGAAGCCGGGTCAAGGCGCAATGCCGGGTTGGCCGGGTCGCAATGCAGGCTGGGAGGCATGACGCGGTTTTCCATTGCCAGCACCGCCTTGATCAAGGACGCCACACCGGAGGCGGCTTCGAGATGGCCGATGTTTGATTTGACCGAGCCGATCCGGCAAGGATATGCCGCATCGCGTTTCATGCCGTAGACCTGTTTGAGGGCTTGAACCTCGATCGCATCGCCTATTGGCGTACCTACCGCGTGCGCTTCCACGTAGTCCACCTCTTGCGGTGCAACACCGGCGCGCTTCAGTGCCTGCTTCATGACGTTCTGCAAGGCGGCACCATAGGGGGCAGAAAGTCCATTGCTGCGTCCGTTATGATTGACGGCACTGCCAAGAACGACGCCTCTCACACGATCACCATCCCTTACTGCCGCATCCAGCGGTTTCAGCAGCAGCATGCCGACACCTTCGCCGAAGACATAGCCGTCGGCGTTTCTGGAAAAGGGCTTGCAGCCGCCGCTTTTTGCCAGGACGCGGTCGCGTGAAAAGGCGACGATGTTCGTGGGTGACAGGATGAGATTGACCCCGCCGGCCAACGCCATCCCGCATTCGTCATCGTCCAGCGCCCGGCAAGCCGTGTGGATGGCAGTCAGGGAGGAAGCGCAGGCAGTATCAACCGCCAGGCTGGGGCCCGTTAGTCCCAGCGCATAGGAGAGCCGGTTGGCCACAATTGCCCCACAACTGCCGCTGGCCGATTGCACGTTCAATCCGGGCCAATCGTCCGAGGAGCGCCGGTCAAAGTCGCGCGTGCTGACACCAAGGTAGACGCCTGTGCTACCCGCAGCCAGCGATGACGGCAGGATGTTTGCGTCTTCGCAGGCATGCCAGGCCGACTCCAGCACGAGACCTTGCTGGGGATCGATGCGTCTTGCCTCGTCATCGGAAATGCCGAAAAATTTTGCATCCCATGAATCTGCGCCGTCCAGGACCCCGGCATCAAAGCGCCACGCCAATCCCGACTCCTGTTGCAGGTTCATATGGGACGAATTCCAGCGCTCCGGCGGAATGGTGCCGATGCAGTCGCGGCCGCCACTGATATTGCTCCAGAACGAGGCAATATCATCGGCTTGCGGGAAGCGGCAGGCCATTCCTATGATGGCTATCGGGCGCTGGCTCATGGGCTTTGGGCTGCTGTACCGTGGTTCCTGGGGTCAGCGTTCGATTCAGGCTTGCTGCGCCACCTTGCTGCGGGCGAGTTCTCCGGCCACAGCGTGGCTGAGCTTGAGAATGGTGGCGTGCTCGTACGCAGACGAAGGGTCGATGTCGCAGCCGGCCCAATCGCCGAGGTCTCCGGTCATCGCAACCGCAGAGGCGGAGTCGAGACCCATTTGGTTGAAGGTCGCATCGACTGCGATCTCTTCCGGCGGCAGGCCGAATATATTGGCGATGTACTGGCGCAGCCAGTGCGCGATCTGTGCTTCGTTCTTGACGGCGCCGGTTTGCTGTTCGGAGGGCACTGCAGTATTGATTGAGGACATGTCGATCTACCTTAAAAAGTTGATGAATGGCAGAAAATTCACGAGAGGCCCGCACGCCGCGCGAGCATCTCTTCCGGCGAAACCCGGCACACCTCGGTCGCCAGGCCCAGTTTTTCCAGTCCCGCGATCAGCATGCCGCTGATGTCGAGTTGCCACCAGCGCAGCCCGATGATTGCCGCGCGCGGAAAGGCATGGTGGTTGTTATGCAGCGAATCGCCCAGTGTCGGCAGCATCAGCCACAGTGCATTTTGGCTGTTGTCGTTGGTGGCGTAGTCGCGGCTACACAGGATGGGCGAATGGCCAAAAAGGGCAATGGAGAACATTGATTTGTTCACCAGGAACATGCGCAGCAGGCCACCCCACAGCAGCCCCTCGAGCGCCGCATCCGGCGTGCCTCCGGCCAGACCGCCGACCACGGCAGGCAGAATCCAGCCCAGGACCAGCCAGAGGTAATAGCGCCGGTTGATCCACATTGTGTCCTTATCGGCCAGCAGGTCGCGGCTGAGTGCATTGGTGTTGGGTATGTCGTGCGCCACGGTCCAGCCGATGAAGGCATGCAGTGCGCCCTTCACCCGTGCCCAAGGGGTGGTGCCGTGCAGATGGGGTGAATGGGGATCGCCGGGCCGGTCTGAATGCATGTGATGGCGCCGGTGTACTGCGGCCCAATAAACAACCGGACCTTGACCATTCATGGAGCCAAGAATGCCAAGCGCAATCTTGAGGCCGCGGGATGCGCGGAAACTGCGGTGCGTAAAATAGCGGTGGAAACCGACCGTGATGCCGGCGCACCCGAGGAAGAACAAGGCAAGGAACAATGCGATGGAAACGGGTTGGGGCGATATGCCGCAAAGATAGCGGTAAAGCACGCCAGCCACGCCAACCATGCCGATGGCGGGAATGGCGATCGCATGCGCACTCTGCAACTGCTTGAGGCGCGGGTTGACAATAGTAAGACGCTGTCCCGGCATGCTTGCGGTGGGCGTCATCGGATCTTGCATCATTCCCCCATCATTGTTTTAGTCTGACTGCAAATTGCCCACGCCGTCTCAACCAGGCATTCATGCGCTTGGCGCTGTTCACGTCACTCTGCGCCAGACCCAGAGGCATCATTCACGCGGCCGCGGCGGACCGAATGAGCCAGCCCCGCTTTTTCCAGCAAGAAAATGACCGCACCGCCTATGTCGATCTCGTACCAGGCACGGGAAAAAAACGCGGCGGTACCGTCTGCGTGATGATTGTTGTGCCAACCCTCGCCCAGCGTGACAATGCCGAAGAACCAGTTGTTGCGGCTGGTATCGCCAGTGTCATAGCGCCGATAGCCCCACATGTGCGCAGCCGAATTGATGGCGTTGGTCATGTGGTAACTGAAAAAGAGGCGCAAGAGCCCGCCCCAAAGCAGGCCTTCCGCAAAGCCTTGCGCTTGTCCGGCGATCAGCCAGCCGACCACACCGGGAATCAAAAAGGACAATCCGACCCATTTGAAATAGTGTCGCCCCACCCACCGCACGGTTGCATCGCGCAGAAGATCGGGACAATGCTCTACGGAATTGCTCAGGTCGTGGCGGAAAGTCCAGCCGATATGCGAGTGCCAAAATCCTTCCCAGGCGTTCAATTCGCGGTTGTCAGAGCATATTGGCGAATGGGGATCTCCGGCGCGATCGACAAAACGATGATGACGGCGATGGTTGCTGACCCAGTAGACCGGAGGCCCCTGTGCGGCCATGCAGCCCAGAATTGCAAGCACGCCTTTGGTCACCTTGCCGCTCTGGAACGCCCGGTGCGTCAACAGCCGGTGAAAGCCGACTGTGATGCCGATGATAGTGAGCGCATAGGCAGAAGCCAACAGCAGGAAATGCCAGGCTTTTGCTTCGCCGCGGCAAATCATGCATATCGCAAAAGGAACTGCGGCGGCAGGCACCAAAAGGATCCCTCCCGCATGCAGCCGCTGCAATATCCTGCCGCCGCTGCGCCGCAAGGCTCCGGCAAAATTGGCGGCTCCGGAAAGTGATGGCTGTGAAATTTCATCGCGTGGCGTCATGACAATTCCACCGCGGCAAGACGCTTCTGCAGCAGGGCTCCCATGAGTACGGCCTGTTGCGTTTGCTCACCCAAAGGCTCAAGCACACCCTTTTCGAGCATGTCGCGGCACAGGCTGCGCCGCACTTTGCCACTGGTGGTGCGCGGCAGTTGCCCCGGCCGTATCAGAACGATACGGGCCGGCGTGATCCCATGTTTTTCGGTGATTGCAGCCCGGACCGCATCGGCGATGTCGCCGAAATCGGCATCGCGGACAAATTCGCGCTTCAGTTCGTGGACCAGTACAAGTTGATCGGAAGAAAAGAACGGGCGCTGGAATACGGCCCCGCCACCGGCCATCAAGGCTTCGTGAGACGCCTGTGCGGTAGCCTCGATATCCTGGGGATAGTAATTGCGCCCACGTACGATCAGCACATCTTTCAGCCGCCCCAATATGACGAGCTGGCCATTCTTTATGGCGCCAAGGTCGCCGGTGCGCAAATAGTGATGGCCCGAACCGTCTGCAAGCATGGCGCGGAATGCGTGCGCCGTGGCTTCCGCGTTACGGTAGTACCCTTGCGCCACGCTGCTGCCCCGTACCCAGATTTCACCCACATGTCCGAAGGGGAGCGGCGCTCTCGAGTCAGGATGGACGATCCGGACCTCCGTATCGTCGTCCGATGTGCCGCAAGCAACGAATGGAGTGGAGCTGGGCAGGGCAGGCGGACACAAATCGATTGCCATCCCGGTTGTCAGGGAATTGTCGTCACAGTCCAGCACAAGTGCGCCGCTACCTGCATCGGGGCCGCTGACGAACAGCGTGGTCTCTGCCATGCCGTAGCAGGGATAAATGGCGCCTTGTTTAAAACCGTGAGGAGAAAAAGCGTCGATAAAGCGCCGGAGGGTGGCCGCCTTTACCGGTTCGGCGCCGCAAAATGCCACATTCCATGCATTCAGATCGAGGCCACAACGCGTCTCTTCGCTGGTCTTGTCGACACAAAGATCGTAGGCGAAATTCGGCCCGCCACTGACCGTGGCCTTGAACTGCGATACGGCACGCAACCAGCGCAAAGGTTTCTGGATAAAGTCGATCGGGCGCATGAGAATGCATTGCGCACCGGCATACAGCGGTTGCAACAGGCCGCCGATCAAACCCATGTCGTGGTAATGCGGCAACCAGCTCATGACGACAGAATGCCGGTCGATTTTCATGGCGCTGGCAATGGTGGCGGAATTTGCCATCAAGTTGGCATGGCTTACCATGACGCCCTTGGGCACGCCGGTGGAGCCCGACGTGTATTGCAGAAAAGCGAGATTTTCCGTAAATGCGTCCACATGAAAAGCATTGCCGCCGCATGATGCCACCGCGCTCAGTTCCTTCCAGCTGTGCCAAGCCATGGCACCGGTAGACGACTGGATGGCTTCCCGCAATTGCTCGGTTTCCCGCTCGCCGGCCAACACGCAAGTTGCCTGCGAATTGCGTGCGATATTGGCTACTGCATCGAGCCCCTTCAAGGAAGGAACAGCGACCGGCACCGCCGTGATGCCTGCGGCCAAACAGGCCATGAAAGCCTGGATGAATTCGAGCGGATGACTAAACAGCAGAATGACATTGGAGCCGGCGTAGCCGGATTCGGACAGAAAGGATGCGATACCTTGAACGGCCTGGTACAGACCGCCATAGGAAAGCTCATCCGCGGGGTTTTCCCCTTTGTCCAGGTAGCGGAGCGCGATCTTTTCGGGTTCGCGTGCCACATGGATCATCAACTGATTGATGATGGTTGCGGGCATGATTCTGACCTAAAATTTTGGTAGGACAGAAGAATGCAATAGCGCAAATGCTCGGTCAACTGGTTTTATTTAATTAAAGCCGCTTTAATACCAGTTTGATTTTTGGTACTAATTAATACCCATAAAAACATGATATGGATGCTGATTGATTTGGATAATAAATGTTTCAGGAAGTTTTTATACGGCAACGTCCGATAGCTCCACGATTTGAAAAAACCAAAGTGGTATTATCGCTTTATTATCTAGTTGCAGCGTTGGTAAGCCAAAAACCACGCGCTTTTGAGGCAGATTGGCAAACTTGTTCGCGTGTCGTTCGGTGTTGATCCGGGTATCAACCAGGCTCGAATGAAACTTGGACCGTAAGTCGCGTTACCTGGGAACATATCCGATATTCGACGAGCCCCCTTGTTGAAGATGGGCATTCACGAGCACCTTCTTTACATCAAAAATCAAGCTTTCCAACTGGTGAAGATGTTGGGCAAGTTCAAGGTGAGGGCGTCCTTCGCCATGCATCGTAATGATGCTCTTAAGACGCGACTCCGCTTCCTTCAATGCGACAACATCTAGAGAATGCATTGCGCCAGGATCCATATGCCCGAAATCTCCATCGTGAATCTCGCCGTTGCCCGGATCGGCAAAAAACATGGCAAGCCGTGCAAGTTTTTTAGGCACTGTATCGATTCCATTTTGTCACGTCAACCGGTATCTTGCTGGTATTGTGCATTGCTGGAACAGTTGCAACCAAAAACAACTAACTCATTGTTTTGCAGAGAGTTTTTTGTTTTCGCCAAGCAAATTTTCAGAAGTGGACTCTGTGAAATGGCAAGTGGTCCGAGTTGACCACCATAACGGATGCGATGCTGATGATTGGGAGATCTGGCCGAGACAGGAGGGGCCGCTGCTTCAGACAAATCAATCTTGTGCATCTCGGGATGTCCTCGGACGAGAAGTCGAATTAACTTCTGAAAGCCAGGTGGAAGCATGAATAAAATATCAATGAGTTTGTGTTTGTTAAATTAAATTCGCTTTAATCGTAAAAATAATGTTGTCTTAAAAAAAATTTTTTCTTCGCTATATAATACTTGGTGAACTTATAAGAACTATGCGGAGTTTCAAAATCTCGTGACACGCCAAGGGTGTACGCGGGTATCGATTGCACTTTCCTGATCGGGAAGTTTTCGACCTGCGATCACGCCTCGACGACGGCAAACAATCTCCACGATGGACGACCGCTGCATGAACCGCATGCCGCATTGATCGGCTTTGCGAACAGCCCACAAGGCAAACTCAAAAGGAAAGCGCATGTCAACTCACGATATCCAGGCTGAAGAGCAATACGAAGTCGTCGTCAATCATGAGGAGCAGTATTCCATTTGGCTGGCTGGCAAGGCCTTGCCAGCAGGCTGGGAAAAAGCCGGCAAACGCGGCGTCAAGGAAGAGTGCCTCGCCCACATCAAGGAAGTCTGGACCGACATGCGTCCACTGTCCTTGCGCAAGCAAATGGCGGAACAACTGAAGCACTGATAGCGAACCATCGGGAAAGCCGGCAGCGCGTGATCCGTGTTGCCTCAGGGTTTTGTCAACCTGCCATAACTGCAGGCCAGCGGAAATTTGTAAGCATTTCCACCCTCAGGCCACGTTTCTCCGTTCAGGCGTCACACCCGTCGCGCGCGATTCCCCGCCCCTTTGAGCGTCCCAAGACCATGCCCTTACGGACAGACGGCCGGATTTGTCTTGCCTGCCCACCTTATCGCATTGGGATAGTCGACGCCATGGCGGTTTCATACCGGGTGCACCACCACAGCAGCCGGGCTTGCAAAGGCATATTGAGGTAACCATGGATATTGTTCAATTTCTCGCCCAACTCAGGGATGTGGGCGTCAAAGTCATTCTGCGCGACACGCAGTTGGCACTAGAAGGCCGTACCGACCTATTGACCGATGCCCTGGTGGCCAGGATCAGGAAGCACAAGAACGAGATCATGGATTTCCTGCGCGTGGCGCAAGACGCCCCTGCAATCATTCCATCCCGTTCTGCTTGGCCCGCCACGGACGCCTGCCCGCTTTCGTTTGCCCAGCAACGTCTCTGGTTCCTCGATCAATTCGAGCCCGGCAGCGCCTTCTACAATATGCCCGTTGCCGTTCGACTGACGGGCCGCCTGGACCTGCAAGCCTTCGAACAAGCCTGTCAGGAGCTGGTGCGCCGCCACGAAGTATTGCGCACAAACTTTGGCATCGTCGAAGGCGAACCCAGACAACTCATCGTGCCATCCCGGCAGGTTCAACTGAACGTACAGGATTTGCGCGCTTTGCCGGCCGCCGCACGCGACCAGGAACTGCAGCGCCTGCTGCAGCAGGAAGCCCAGGCTCCCTTTGACCTGGCCCAGGGACCATTGCTGCGCGTGCGTCTGTTTGTGCTGGCCGACACCGAGCACGTCCTTGCCTTGACCTTGCATCACATCGTGTCAGATGGCTGGTCGATGCAAGTACTGGTCCGCGACTTGTCTATCCTGTACGGTGCATGTGAACACGGCACCGCTTCGCCTTTGCCGGAACTAACCGTCCAGTATGCCGATTTCGCCTATTGGCAGAGGCAGTGGCTGCAAGCCGGCGAATTGCGGCGGCAGTTGGCTTACTGGCGTGCGCAATTGGAGGGCGCTCCTGCCTTGCTTGAACTCCCGCTGGACAGGCCACGCCCCCCGGTGCAGCGTTATCGCGGCGCCATATCCGGATTTGCCGTCGGCAGCGCAACTTCGGCAAAGCTGGTAGCGCTGGCGCGCACAACCCAGACCACCTTCTTCATGGGCATGGCGGCGGCATTCAATGTCTTGCTGTCGCGCTACTCGCGCCAGGACGACATCTGCATCGGTACGCCGATCGCCAACCGCGGGCGCGCGGAGGTCGAAGCCCTGATCGGATTCTTTTCCAACACGCTGGTATTGCGCACCAAACTCGATGGGAAGGAGAGCTTTCTCGACCTGCTGCAGAAACTTCGTGCTACCACGCTCGACGCCTATGGCCACCAGGATGTGCCATTCGAGCAATTGGTCGAAGCCCTCAACCCTGAACGGCATACCAACCACACACCGCTGTTTCAGGTAGCGCTGACAACGGAGCAGAGCAGCAGCAAGGCCATTGCCTTGCCAGACTTGAAGCTGGAATTGCTGCCCAACCAGCAGCAAAGCGCCAAATTCGACCTGACGCTCACCATCGTCGAAGGCGAAGAACAACTACACGGCGCCTTCGAATACAACACCGACCTGTTCGACCGGGAAACCATCGAACGGATGGCAGGGCACTTTACC